>Ga0256840_1000296_pt1 | contig 50623 bp, 52 predicted proteins | sample 355202metaG_FD_185969 | JGI IMG/M metagenome (GOLD analysis project Ga0256840, IMG submission 185969) | Hydrothermal vent microbial communities from Mid Atlantic Ridge, Atlantic Ocean - 355-202 | ecosystem: Environmental > Aquatic > Marine > Hydrothermal vents | place: Atlantic Ocean: Mid...
CTGTCGATTAAGTCCGAAACTTGAGATACACAAAACAGTAGCACCCCATATTTGTCGTTTTTCCGAGAATACCCTTGCTTTTCCACAGGTGTTTTTGTATTGCTTGCTTGAAGACATCTAAAAAATCACTTTTTTAGATGATCTTCATTGTTGTGGGGAAAAGTATTCTGAAACTGCACTGCGCCAACGGATGCCCGTTCATTATGCTTGTTCTCTCCCGTTATTTCTTAAAACAACAGGCTTATATTTTCTACCACCATCCCGTGAAACCCGACAACGACACCTCCCTGAGATATCATAAGGAAACCTTCGATTACCACAAGCTCAAGCCTAACAACATTGATCGGATCCAGATCGACATGATTCCCGATGGCTCCCATGTTCTTGAAATAGGCTGTTCCACCGGGTTCATGGCTGAGTATCTGGTTCAGAAGAAAAATTGCCGCTACCTTGGTATAGAAGCAGAAACCGAGCCGGCTCGGGTGGCACAGAAACGCGGCCTTTCTGTTTTACCCGGATTCATTGAAGATGTTGATATCAAAAGACAAATAAACAGGCACATTGCAGAATTCGGCCCATTTCAGACTATCTTCATGTCACAGGTCATCGAACATATAGCCACCCCGGAACAAACCCTGGAGGCCATTAAAGAGTGGATGCACCCCGACTGTACCCTGGTCATTTCTACCTGTTCCATTGCTCACTGGAGGTGCCGTTTCAGACTACTTTGGGGAATCTGGCGCTACGAGGACTTTGGTGTTTTTGACCACAGCCACCTTCGCTTCTTCACTATCAGCAGCTTCCGCGAGCTCCTCGAACAGTGTAACTACTCTGTTGTGGACTTCGGCTACTCCTTTGAAGATATCTGTCCCTTTAAGGTTCTCTTTGGAACCCGCCTCATTGCCCCATCAGACATTCTGCGCCTGATCCCGTTTATCGGAATGCGGTTGCGTAAAGGCTATACAGATCTTGCCAAGAATCTTATCAGTCACCAGTTCGTTTATAAAGTTCGGCTTCCCTAGGTGCTCTGACCATGTTTTTTCGTGCCCCAAAAAGGCCTCCCCTCACCAGAGAACAATTCAATAACCCACTGTTCAGCATTGGTGAGCACACCTACGGTTGCCCGGAAATTAAATCCTTTTCAGATGGAACAAAACTCTCCATCGGGAAATTCTGTTCCATTGCATCCCAGGTAACAATTCTTCTTGGCGGCAACCACAGAACTGACTGGAACAGCACCTACCCATTTCCCGACATGCCTGGGCAGTGGCCGGAAGCTGAGTCCATATCCGGTCACCCGCAGACCAAGGGGGATCTCTCTATCGGACATGATGTTTGGATCGGGTACGGATCCACTATACTCTCAGGGTTATCCATTGGGAGCGGAGTAGTTATTGGTGCCTGCAGTATTGTTGCCAGTGATGTTGAGCCCTACGGAATAGTTGCCGGCAACCCGGCTCGACTTGTAAAAAGCCGTTTTCCGCCAGAACTGTGCGAGCAATTACTAGCACATGAGTGGTGGGATCTACCCGAAGAGGTCATTAGAAAGAACCTGGACATAATCTGCAGTAACCAGATTCACAAACTTCTCAGGATAAAATGATAAAATCCCCTCCGATCTGTAGTGTCATTATCGTCTCCTATAAAGGATTCCATGACACAACCGGCCCATGTCTCCAGAGTCTTCTCAACTGTACAGAAGATATTGAGATAATTGTTGTTGATAACAATTCCGGATCGGAAACACGTAAACTGCTCTCGCAGGCTGCCCAAAAAGATCCACGAATCAACTTGTTGTTTCTCGACGAGAACAGAGGGTATGCCGCTGGCAACAATATTGGCGCAAGGGCTGCAAACAGTTCACCGCTCCTGCTTCTCAACAGCGACACCCTTGTTCCCGTCCATGCACTGCAACGGCTCTGCAATCTTATGGATAAAAATCCGCACTGGGATATGCTGGGTCCTGTCACCAACAGCGCCGGAAACGACCAGCATATTCTCTGCGATGCTGACACACCTCAGGAAATTATGGCACAGGGAACCCGCTGGTGCAGCCATACCCCCGAAATCAACTTCCAGACCGATCGTCTTATTTTCTTCTGTGTTGTTATCCGCAGTGAACTGTACCAGGATTTCCAGGGACTCGATGAAGAATTCGGCCTAGGATATTATGAAGACACGGACTTTGTCTACCGCGTAATAAAATCCGGAAAGCGGCTGGTTATCACAGAAGATGTTTTCATCTACCATAAGGGAAAGGGGAGTTTTTCAAGAAGGAGCGGAGCAGTTCGAAAACTGATAAAAAGAAATAAAAAACTTTTCAAAAAGAAACATGGCCACGGTGAAACCACCGACCACTGGCGTATAAAAAATCTCCAAGCGTTACAACGATACCAGACATCTCTCAGCCATGGCGTCTCACCGCAGCAGTTACAATATGCCTTTTCCAATCGCTACAAACTGGCCGAGACACTCATGCCTAACAGCCCCATTAAACGGTTTTTCTACAGACGGCGCCTCAGGGCTGTACTTGAACTTTTCAAAAAAGGTAGCCCTTAAAATTCCGATACCAGGCTACCTTGAACTCCACTCAGCCTGGAAAAGGGTACATATTTGCAAAAATGCCCTTACTTTTTTCGCAACATACTGATAGAATAAATGAACTTTAGGGTGCTTTGAAAAATTAGAATTTTCGTTCGAAGTTAAGGAACAAGAAATTTAAAAAGCGCATCATACTAGTCATATGTGAGCATTTTCAATTTTCCTGTGACGCAGAGATTGAGCGAAAAGGCATTTTTCCAAGGTGGCCTTCATAAATAATCAGGAGAATAAACCATGGGCAAGCACACCCGTATTGTACTCATTGATGATGATCAGGACGCCTGCGATCTACTGAAAATGCAACTTGAGGATACCGGGCGAATGGATGTAAACTACAGCACAAAAAGTGAAGAAGCTGTAGCCTTGATCAGCCGGGAACTCCCTGACATTGCAATCCTTGACATTAATATGCCCGGTACCCATGGTGTTGAGTTAAGCTCAATGCTGGCAGCCAACGAGGCCACCGCTGCAATCCCCATTCTCTACCTCTCTGGCATGGTGACGCCACACGAAGCCGAAGGAATGGTAACTGGAGAAAACAGACCATCCCTTATCTCCAAAGGTTCTCCCATAGAAGAGCTCATTGCCGCCATTGACAATCTCACCTCACCCTGAGACCAGTATTTCCCTTGCCTTCCACACAGAACACATCCGCTCGTTTTGTTGCCATTACAACCCTGTGCAAACTTGAACAGACCAAGAAGCCGGTTAACAAACTTTTTGCCTCCGTCCTGGCCACTCTCCCCCTCAAAAGCAACGATCGCCAGCTTGCATCCAATATCATCTTCGGCCTCTTACGAAACCGTGAAACACTGGATACCATGTTGCATCACCTCTGCAACAAGCCACTCAAGAAATTTGACCCGTTTGTCCTCGAGGCCCTTCGGGTGGGCCTTTTTCAAATTATGTACCTTGATCGTATCCCGGAATCTGCTGCAGTCAACGAATCGGTAAAGGCAGTCCAGGCAGCACACCTCCCCAAGAGGCTCCATGGCTTTGTAAATGCGGTACTTCGCAATTCCATCCGCAAAAAGAAAGAGCTGTTGAAACTCACCGAAAACCCGGCCCGCCCCATCCGCAACCATCCAAAATGGCTCTACGAGCGCTGGAGAAAACAGTTCGGTGAACAGGAAGCAGATCGCATCTGTCTTGAGAACGGTCGCCAGACAACACTCTGCCTCCAGATAAACTCAATCAGCACCGACCCGGACACATTTCAGCGCCTCTTGCACAGTGAAAATATTACCTGCCACCGTGGCCGCCACTGCACTAACAGCATCATCCTGGAAGATCTTCACACAAAGGTGAGTGACCTCCCCGGCTATCAGGAGGGCTGGTTTCAGGTTCAGGATCAGGGGGCCCAACTCCTGACTCAGCTCATGACACCCCTGGTACCAGGTGGAACCTACCTAGATGCCTGTGCTGGAGTTGGTGGTAAAACCAGCCTCCTTATCCAACTGGCCCATTCAGTCCAAGCCAGGGTATACGCCGTGGAACCAGACCAGAGTCGTCAAAAACTATTCCGTGAAAATATGGCGCGACTGCATCAAGGGCAGGTTACCCAGCTATTCTCTGAAACCCTCCAGAATTTTGCTGTATCAAGTGACATCCAATTTGACGGCATTCTCCTTGACGCCCCCTGCTCAGGAACCGGGGTCATCAGGCGCCATCCTGACATTCGCTGGAACAGGCGCCCTGAAGACCTCCATCGTTATCAGAAAATCCAGCTGGAACTCCTGTATACTGCTGCCACACTCCTTAAGCCAAATGGGCGTCTTGTATACGCCACCTGCTCTCTTGAAGACCTTGAAAACCAGCAGGTGATCAGATCCTTTCTTGCTGACAACAGTAATTTCACCCTTGATGACTGCTCGCCCGTTCTCCCCGAAAGTGCCAGGCCACTTGTTGACAAACACTGTTTTAAACCGCTGCCGCAGCCTGAGATAGATGGTTTTTTTGGTGCCAGGCTGACAAAAACAGGTTAGACTTTTCAACCTCATGAACTGGCAACTCAATCATTTTCAATGAAGAGTAACTGGGTCTGTGAGACAGAGGGAACAACTTATTTCTTTAACCTGTGAGAAAAGAACGAAATGGCTGAGATACGAAGTACACTTGATATGGTAATGGAACGGGCAGCAATAATGGCTGCACGAGCCGGAGATGTTCCTGCAGATCAGGCAACTGAGCAGCGGGGCATGCGCCTAGTTGCAGGGTTCCTTGAAGGCAAACACGCTGCCCTGATCCCCCTGCTCGAGAAAGAAGTATCAGCTGACCAGAATGCAGTCAAGCGGGGTATGGCAAAAGCCCTGCTGCGTAACATTGTAATCCCCCGTGATGAACAGCTCATGGAGAGTAGCCTTGCTGCCATAGCAGGCCTTCTTGAAATCACAGAATCAGGTGGTGATGACGCTGAAGCCCTCTGCCTTGAGCTGAAACAGCTTCTGGAACAATACTCCCAGCACAGAGAGCAGATGAAACAGCAGCTCGAAGAGGCCATCCGCAACCAGCTCGTTCAGCAGGCAATGGAACAGACAGGGGAGAGTCCGGATCCTGCCACCATTGACCCGAGCAGGCACCCGCAGTACCAGAAGGAATGGACCCAGGCCCAGACGAATCTGAACGATCAGTACAGTCAGGCGTTTGACCAGCGCAAGGATGTCCTCCTGCAGGGATTCAGCTCATGAACTACTCCGAACGGATAAAAAAAATCCAGAAGAAGCTGCGCAGAAAGAAAATTGATGCCATCCTGATTACCCAGCCACACAACCGGCGCTACCTGAGTGGCTATAGTGCCAGTGACCATGACATCGGTGAAAGTTCCGGCGCACTGCTCATCCCTGCGCGCAGGAAACCCATCCTGCTTACTGACTTCCGTTTTCAAATCCTGGCCCAGCAGGAAACAAAGGGAATGGAGATCCTCCTCTACCCTAGAGGAATCCTGCCTCTGCTGAAAAAACTGCTCCCAGACCTTGATATTACCAGCCTCGCCTTCGAAAGTCATTACACCCTGCACAGTGTTGCAAAAACACTCAAAAGAATGTGCAGAAAACTTTCCATCTCACTCCACCCCACCAGTGACATTGTGGAGAAAATGCGGCAGGTGAAAGACAAAAAGGAAATTGAGATAATACGCCGCTCAGTACTCCTCAACGAAAAGGTCTTCAAAAAAATACACAAGACAATTTATCCCGGCCACACAGAGATAGACATTGCTCTGGCTCTTGAAACCACCATGCGCAGACGTGGTGCCGAGGGGCCTAGTTTTGAGACTATTGTGGCCACCGGGGCGCGAAGTGCGCTGCCCCACGCAGTTGCCGGTAGTGTAAAGATAATTAAAAACAAGGCACTTATGATAGATATGGGACTTATCCTGGATGGCTACTGCTCTGATATGACAAGAACCTTTGTGGTGGGATCAGCCAGTAAAAAGTATCTCAAAATCCATCGCTTGGTCCGCAAAGCACAGCTTGCAGCCATAAAAAAGATCCGTGCCGGCGTCTCAGCTGCCTCCGTTGACAAAACGGCCCGCGATATCATTGTCAATGGCGGTTATGGCAAACATTTTGGCCATGCTCTGGGCCATGGGGTGGGCCTTGCCGTCCATGAATCCCCCCGCCTTGCTATGCGTAACCGCAAAATCCTCAAAGCCGGTATGGTCGTTACGGTGGAGCCCGGAATCTACCTGCCGGACTGGGGGGGAGTACGGCTGGAAAACATGGTTGTTGTTCGCGAAAATGACTGTGAAGTCCTGAACCGTGATACAACCTGGCTGGACATCTGAGTTTCAACCGCACCTCATAGCAGACGGATCCCTGCCTCTAAGTGCAGGATTCCATAACTCACTCAAGCACCCAGGAAGCTACCCCGCATGAATAACCGAAAATACTTTGTTCTTGATACCAATGTGCTGCTGCATAACGCCGACTCACTGACATCCTTTGCCGACAATTCTGTCATCCTTCCCATGACGGTTATAGAAGAACTCGACAAGTTCAAACGGCACAATGACGAATTAGGCCGCAACGCCCGCCACGTCATCAGGCAGTTGGACAAACTCAGGATGACCGGGTCACTGAAAGATGGCGTTGCCATGGAAAATGGTGGGATCCTCCGCATCACAGTGGAAAAACGTGACATGCCCGGAGCCCTGCTTGACATGAGTGTTGCCGATAACCGTATCCTTGCCGTGGCCAACAGCCTCCATGAAGAGGGAAAAGCAGTTATTTTTGTCTCCAAAGATATCAATGCCCGTCTCAAAGCTGATGCCCTGGGAATTGATACCATGGATTTTGAAAAACAGAAGTGCAATGCTGATGAACTCTACTCGGGATGGCGGAAAACCAGTGTTCCCACCGAAGTCATTAACCGCTTCTACCAGGAGAATACTCTGACAACAGAAGGATTTGACTTTTTCCACAATGAATTTATCCTGCTCCAGGATGAGGATAACCCCAAGCACTCAGGAATTGGAAGAGCCATAGCCAAAGACACCATAACTCACCTCAACTCCAAGTACGAGCATGCCTGGAACATTCACCCACGCTCCAAAGAGCAGCGTATGGCTCTCGAGCTCCTCCTGGACCCAGAAGTGAGTCTGGTCACACTCATTGGCCAGGCGGGGACAGGAAAAACGTTACTGGCGCTTGCTGCAGGACTTGAATGTGTCATTCATAAGGAGAGTTATGAGCGACTCCTGGTGTCACGACCAGTAATCCCCATGGGTAAAGACATTGGCTATCTCCCGGGAACAAAGGATGAAAAACTCACCCTCTGGATGCAACCCATATTTGACAATCTCACCTACTTAATGCGCCATGACCGCAGGAGTGATGATGAAGGCAGTGTCCAGCAGAGAGTCAACAAGCTGCTCAAAAACCAGCAGGTAGAACTTGAAGCTCTCACCTATATTCGTGGCCGCTCAATTCCCCGGCAGTTTGTCATTGTTGATGAAGCCCAGAACCTGACCCCCCATGAAGTAAAAACCATTATCTCCCGTGCTGGTGAAAATACCAAGATGGTCTTTACCGGAGATCCGCAGCAAATTGACAACCCCTATCTCGATTCTGCCTCCAATGGACTCTCCTATGCAGTTGAAAGATTAAAAGGACATGGTATATATGGGCACGTTACACTGAGTAAGAGCGAAAGAAGCCCACTGTCTGCCATTGCTGCCGACTATCTCTAACAACAGGAAACAGACTGAAAGGGAGTCTAAAAGACCCAGTTATTTTTTCCCGCCAGCCGCTGCCCTGACAACCTGGATAAACCGCCATGCGCCAATTTATAGTTGATGACCTCTCCCCCATGGAGCGTGACAACATAGACTCATATTTGAAACGGAACCTGAAGATGGGACCAATGATCGGACTCTACTGGATCGTTCTTCCCGATGAAATTCTTAGCGAAACCCAAAAGGAACATACCGATTGCGGCCCATTTTACTTTGGGGTTGAGGTGAGAAAGGATTCGGTATGTTTTGAACTGCTGGTGAGAAGTAATGCCCATCTGCACTGTGACTGCATAGCACATGCCACAGGAGCGCAGCGCCAGTATGTTCTCGATTTTCTCGACACAATGCTGGACAAAGAGCAGATTCGTTCCTGACCAGCCAACCATAGCCAAATATTTCACTGCACACAAGATGGAGACAGTATGAACACATCGGTTGATTCCACCCCCGCTTTTATTGAAGCCACATATAAGAAGATGAACGCAAACATTGCAATCATTCGCCAACGTCTTGGCCGTGCCCTGACCTATGGAGAAAAGATTCTTTATGGCCATCTCGACAATGCCACATCCGCCGAACTTAACCCTGGAACCTCCTACATAAAAACACGACCTGATCGCATTGCCCTTCAGGATGCCACAGCCCAAATGGCCGTGCTCCAGTTCATGCTCGCTGACAAAGATGAGGCAGCTGTGCCGGTAACCGTTCACTGTGACCATCTTATCCGTGCCCACAAAGGTGCAGAAAGCGACCTCAACATTGCCAAAACCGAGAACAAAGAGGTGTATGATTTTCTCTCATCAGCATCACAGCGTTACGGGTTCGGCTGCTGGATGCCTGGTGCAGGTATTATCCATCAGGTGGTTATTGAGCAGTACGGATTTCCCGGGCTAATGATGCTTGGCACTGACTCACACACTCCAAATGCTGGTGGCCTTGGTGCCTTCGCCTCCGGCGTAGGCGGTGCAGATGCTGTGGATGTAATGGTTGGCCTTCCCTGGGAGGTACTGCATCCCAAATTTATCGGTGTTCACCTCACCGGTGAACTGCACGGATGGGCAGCTCCCAAAGATGTTATCCTGTACCTCCTGGGTAAGATCACCTGCTCCGGTGGCACTAACAGGGTCTTTGAATACTTTGGTTCTGGAGCCGACTCCATCTCCTGTACCGGGAAGGCAACTATCTGTAATATGGGCGCAGAGTTCGGTGCAACCACATCCACCTTCCCATACGACAAGCACATGGCCACATTCCTCGCTGCCTGTAACCGGGAGGATGTTGTTACAGTCACTGACAAATACAAACATCTGCTTCGGGCTGACGATGAGGTGCTTAAAAATCCTGAAAAATATTTCGAACAAGTAATTGAAGTTGATCTGTCCACTCTCGAACCACATCTGGTCGGCCCCCATTCACCCGACCGTGCATCAACAGTTTCCAACATGGCTGACTATGTGGAAAAAGGTGACCATCCTGAAAATGTAACCTATGCCTTGGTGGGATCATGCACAAACTCCTCCTATGAAGATATGGGCCGGATAACTGCCATGGCTGAACAAATAACAGCCAAAGGCGTTAAGCTGAAAATCCCCATGCTCATAACACCGGGCTCAGAGCAGATCCGAGCCACCATTGAACGCGATGGACAGCTCGCAAAACTCGAAGCAATTGGTGCAACTCTGCTGGCCAACGCCTGTGGTCCCTGCATCGGACAGTGGAGCAGAGAGGGGATAGAAGATGGCTTCCGCAACTCTATTGTCACCTCCTACAACCGAAATTTCCCCAAAAGAAACGATGGCAACTCAGGAACCAGTGGTTTCATAGGAAGCCCGGAAACCTGTTTTTCCTATGCAATGACTGGAACTTTCAGCATAAACCCCTTCACCGCCGAATACACTGCTGCAGATGGAAGTAGCTTCACCCTGAAGCCTCCCGGGAAAGTACCTGAAGTACCAGATGGAAAACTCGTGCAGGATAAGAGTGGCTTCCTTGCTCCCATAACTGAAAACTCCAGCATCACAGTTCAAGTGTCCCCTGACTCGGAACGACTTGCTCTGCTTACCCCCTTCGATAAATGGGATGGCCATGACTTCTCCGGGCTACGCCTGCTACTCAAGGCACAGGGTAAATGTACCACCGATCACATCTCCCCTGCCGGCCCCTGGCTCCGTTTCAGAGGGCACCTTGACAATATTTCCGGCAACATGTTCAGCGGTGCTGTCAATGCTTTCACAGGAGAACCTGGTATTGGGAAAAACCAGATCAGTGGTGACATGCAGCCTTACAACGAGATCGCACGTGCTTATACTTCCGTTGGCGACAACTGGGTTGTTATTGGTGACACCAACTACGGAGAAGGTTCTTCAAGAGAGCACGCAGCCATGTGCCCACGCCACATGGGGGGACGTGCTGTGATCACCCGCTCTTTTGCTCGTATCCATGAGACTAACCTCAAGAAACAGGGCATTCTGCCACTCACCTTTGCAGATCCTGCAGACTATGATCTTGTCCAGGAGGGTGATCAGATTGATCTTACCGGAATCACTGAGATAGCACCAGGTTCCACTGTCACAGCATACTTCAACCACGATGATGGTACAGCCTCTGAGGTCATTTTAAATCACTCGCTGAACAGCGAGCAGATCGACTGGTTCAAGGCAGGCTCAGCCCTAAACTTTTTACGGAAATAAGGCAAAAAGTGCTCTAACAACAGAAAAAAGCCCCCTCAAACAATCAAGGGGGCTTCTCTGAATGCACACTGTTGCTATAATATTTGTTTGTTGTTCTATAGTTTACTTTGACCTTAACTTATTAAATCGGAATAACACATTCTATTAGCACATCCCCATTCCTTCCCCGATTTTCTTTGCTTTTCGCAATTTCCTCCCGACAAGGCCTGCCATACCAACGCCAAACAGCAGCATGGTTGCAGGCTCTGGAATGGGTGAGGTCCCGTATGCCTGCAGCTCACCAACTGCATACTGGCTATCCCCATCAGTAGCAAAAATTCTCAAATATTGCGCTGTGACACCATTGAAATCTATTGCAGCTAGGTATTCAGAATCACCAGATACTGATGACATAGTGTCCATTCCACCATAGATTTCTCCGTCCCAAGCGTCAATAGCTGTAAGAACATTCCAGTTTGTGAAGTCCAAGGAATACTCAATTCTATAGTAATCGTTATTATCAACGGATACGACGATATCTTCAATTAAAAAAATACCTCCGTAATCCACTGTAAACTGGGGAGGGGTGTAGTACCACCAAGTGGTATCACCTCTCCAGTACGAACCTTCGCTTGGTATGATGCCATCAGTCATGTAATCAATATTACTAAACGTGCCTGTACCACTGACGGAGACCGGGGCAAGCAGAGCAGCATTGGCTGTTCCAAATATCCCGATCATTAATCCTGCAAGTAAAGGTGCTGACAATTTCTTTTTCATGTTTCCTCCTGTGTGTGTATAAACGCAACAACCTGTTTAATCAACGTTTGATGCAAAATAAATGCCATCACTGGCCACGATCAACAGGCGCATTGATTTCACACATCCTTCTTATGAAACCCAACAGATACTACATAAGAACAAGGGGGAAATTCGGTTGATATCAACCTGTTCAACCGGTTGATATCAACCACAACCAATATTTTACCCTTCTTTTCTGATGGCATCGTGAAACTCTCTACCTGCTTCTTTGTGTGCCCTTCAGGAAGTGCCCTTAGAGTACATTTTGCCAAATTGACGCCCCCTGGCGGCAAGACGAAATTAAACAAAAAAAAAAGCCCCCTCAAACAATCAAGGGGGCTTCTATAGATGCACAGAGCATCACAATATATTTATTGTTGTTTTACAGCTTATGGCCCTTAGTTTGAATAAGAACTTTTATCACTCATACCTTTACGAGAATCCATATCCAGAAGGCCGTTTTTAACTGCCTGTTTTTCCCACTCTTTCAGCAAAGTCGCTTTAAACTTCTTCTTTTCCTCTACCAATTTAGCAAGAGGAACGCCCGCAAGGGCCTGCGCCTTCTCTTTTGTAGAAAAGTCCGGTGCCATAAACGCAATATCACCATATTTCGCCAGAACCTTTACAAGCTTGAGACGAGCTGTCTGGGCGATTTCATTAGCTACCGCCAACAGTCTCAAAGTTTCTTCAGGAGCGTGAAAAAATGATGCATGGCTGGCAATGGAGTAATCCCAGCGCCACTGGCCATGACGAATATCCTGCAGGATATCTGCCATATCCTCTTCGGTAGCTCCTAACTCCCAAGCCTTTCCGGCTTCAAGATGAGCTTTGGCAAGGTTATCCATGGCTATTTCCATTAACTGCTCTTTACGCTGCAGTTTTTGCTCGACCACTGTGCGAAATTCTTCTTCGGACTGGTCATGGCAACTGAGACAGGTATTGTCTATGTCGTTAAGCGGATTTTGAATGTTGTGGTTTGTGTAAGTCTCTCCATCTTTAACACTACTTGGCATATGACAATCAGCACAGGACACATCACGTCTTGCATGGATACCGGTTTTGAAAATTTCATAACCAGGATGCTGAGCCTTCAGCATAGGAGCTCGACTGATTTTATGGGTCCAGTCTTTAAACTGAATATCATCATAATACGCTTCCATATCCTCTGCAGTAAGCCCGTTATCCCATGGGAAAGTAACTACTTTGGCAACTTTTTTGTTGCCATCTTTATCCTCCCAAGGGGTCTTTTTAAAATAATACTCAGAGTGACACTGGGCACACACCAGGGAGCGCATATCGTTTTCGGTTATTTTATCAAGCTTCACTCCACTTGCCTCGAGTCCCCTCTTAAGATAAGGTCTTGTGAGTGCAATCTTACCGGTCTGGCTGTCATGACAATCACCGCATCCAATGGAATTCACAATTTCATCACCATACTTTGCCCATTTTCCTGTGAAAAATTCCAATTCGCCGTCTTTCTCCATCATCCTTGGGACATCTGGTGACTTACAGCTCCAGCAGGCGGTGGGCATCGGACCGGTTATAGGTCCCACAGGTGCTCCGGTGCGCAAAGTGTTGATATTGTCCTGCAAGGCATAATAATGTCCCCTAGGGGCATTATAGTCCTTAGCAAAACCATAACCTGCCCAGATAACCGCCAGCTGAGGTTTTTTGTCGAGCATATCAATAATCTGCTCACTTTGGCTTGTCTGTTTCCAGGAATTGTACTGGAGTGGAAAGTGTTTAGCCCACACCTCATTGCGACTCTCTACTCCCTCTTTTTTTATCATGGTTTCTGTTTCCGCATGACCATCCGGAACAACCATAAATGAGGTGGTGATGATAAAAGTAGAACTGAGTAGCAAGGCCTTGTGTAATCGCATCGATAATCTCCTCCTTTTCAGGTGAACGGGGTGTTATTACCCCAGGTTATAACGTATGTTTTACAGTATAAGTACTCTGTTTGCTTGGTCTTTTTCCCTTATTCCAGATTCAGGTTGGCCGGAAACATGCAACTGCACCTTCCACGAAACTCTACTAGAGCTAAGATTAGTGTCCCTTCAATCAGATTTATAAATCTATGATCAACAGAATATCATACCAGATTTCAATTTTCCACCCCTTTATGACACTATCCGCGTATCAAACACACAAAACTGGACATGGAAGGGTTACCGGGTGACGGACACAAACACGCCAAGAAGACATAGTGAAGCGACAACAGCCAACCTGGGTCCTCTGTCGCGACAGGGAGGCCACCAACAGGCCAGGGCCGGTGGGGGGGCAAATAGACTGCCAGACAAGGCAAGTTTAATCGACAAGATAAGAATTTATTACCGTTATCAGGAGAAATGCGGAAAAGAATATGACGATAAAAAAGAAAGAAAGGCAGGAACTTCAGCCCGGTTTCAACCTGGACAGCTCTCACTGTCAGGCTAAAACCGGAAAAATCTGAAAAACTATCACCTGCTTTTTATCAATCAGCAGTCCCCATTGGCCTGCCACAGCAGACAGGTACAGCATCGCCACCTTTCAACTGCATGTACTTATTGCAGGTTGTGCAAATTACAGTACACTCTTCCACGGCTTTATCTTCAGTGTACACTGTAGTTGAGGCAACACCTTCAATGTGAAACCGTGCAAGATTCTGCTTGGAAGGAATATACTCGCCAATTGCAGTTAAACGCTTATTATCAGCGGCACAGTCGACAACCACCCGCCAGAGAGTCTCCAGAGAAGCTGTCTCCTGCTCATTTTCCGGTAAAAACTCAACAATATTTTTATCAATTTGTATTTTCATTACAGTTCCTTAATAACTATTCAGCAGATTGTTTTGCTTTCAGTGCCTGTCCAACTCTCTGACCAAGCTCCACACACTGATTCAGATCGGCATCTTCCGGCACATATTTCACTTTCAGACCATCATCAACCACATCAAACTTCATTTCAGTCATTGCTTCATTGAGTAGTTTTACTGACTCGCCGGACCAACCAAAGGAGCCAAAAGCGGCACCAATCTTATTCGCAGGTCTCAGTCCACGCATATACATGAGGAAACCAGCCATCCTCGGCAAAAGTCCGTTATTCAAGGTAGGGCATCCCAGAATAATTGCGGATGCATTCAACACCTCACGCATGACATCGCTGCGATGATTATAACGCAGGTTAAGTAGCTGATAGGAGATCCCCTCATTCTGCAACCCTGAGCCAACCTCTTTTGCCATAGCTTCAGTGGAGTGCCACATGGTGTCGTATATTATAAGGGCCTTGCCATTCCCTTCATTACTGCTCCACTTTTCATAGGCCTCAATGGCCATTCCGGGATTACTGCGCCAGATTACACCGTGATCCGGTGCAATCATCTTAATCTTAAGATCCATCTCTTTCACCTTGGCAATCAGCTTTTTGACTAGGGGTGAGTAGAGTGTCAGAATATTTGCATAATACTTGGTCAACTCCTCAAGAAGAATGGCCTGATCGACTTCGTCATCAAAGCGCTCGCTGGTACCAAGATGTTCACCAAAGGCATCTGAAGAAAAAAGAATCTGATCCTCCACCAAGTAGGTAAACATGGAGTCGGGCCAGTGAAGCATCCTGGTCTCAAGAAAGGAGAGAGTCTTCTTTCCAAGGCTTACATCCTCACCTGGCACGGCGATTTCATAGGGCCAGTCTTCTCTGTGAAAATGCTGCAGCAGGGCTTTTTCACCCATCTTGGAACAAATGATTTTCTCAGGTTTGACCAGCTCAACTAGATCAGGAAGGCTGCCGGAGTGATCCATCTCCACGTGGTTCACAACAATATAATCAATCTTCTCAGGATCTACGATTTCGCTGATCCGAGCAAGCAGATCACCCTTCAGCGATTTTTTCACCGTATCAATCAAAGTGATTTTTTCATCCATGATAAGAAAGGCATTATAGGTGGTACCACGATTTGTGGAGTATCCATGAAAATCACGAACATCCCAATCTACGGCACCAACCCAGTACACATTTTCGGTGAGTTTAACTGGATTCATGGCTCAATCCTCCTGCTGAGTTAAAAATTTATTATTTTGAAACCGTTTTCAATATATTTCGCCATTCCAGGGTGCCCTGACATATCACCCAATACTGGAAGGCCTGTTTTTTCTATCTGTTCAAAAACCTGCGTCTTCATCGAGCAGGCCTTGCAGGCACCTTCAATAAGCCCAGCATCCATAACTTGCTGATAGAGGCCATGAAGAAAATGTTCCTGCTTCGCTACTTCAGGAATTAATGTGGTGGCCTCACCTTCTATAATAATTTTGCACTCATATCCGGCAGCCTTCATTTCCAGTCCATTTAGCAGGACATGAATGAAACACATGGGCTGGCCCTGAAATGCAACAAGCAGAATCTTTTTCATATTTATACCAGTTTTTTTAGAATAATCAAGGAGGTGGAACCATACTCGGGTATACCACAATGCACCTGAGTAGCGTTTGAAGACGGGGACTGCCGTGATGGCAACCCCCGGTAATCTGCATTACATCTCGGAAAATTCTTCCTTGCCTGCACCACAGACAGGACATTCATAATCATCAGGCAGATCATCAAAAGAGGTCCCTGCCGCAATTCCTGCAGCATCATCCCCCGCATCAGGATCATATACATAACCGCAAATATCACATCTATATTTTTTCATACCGTTTGATTCTCCTTTTACTTCAGATTTAGCTGGGGTTGCAGTTGCCGCTGCGTTCTCAGCATGAACAGAACCAGGCCCCGCCAACGGTTTAAACGCCTTTACTGATGCACCGCACACAGGACATCTCCAGCCATCAGGGAGATCTTTAAACTGGGTCCCTTTTTTTATTTTACCCTTACGATCCCCCTTATCCGGATCGTAAATATAGCCACAGTTCATTGTCTGACACTGATACATCTCTTCTGGTGACGACATTACTTACTCCTTACCTTAAACATAGTAATCAAGATTTCCAGACTCCATGCAGGTTGCAATAGGCACGTGCAACAACACTGTCTCCCGACACCTGAAAGGTGGCCTCCGGGGTATCACCAGGGTTCAGAAACTGTCTGTAACAAGTGTTACCATCAATAACCTCAATCCACTCAATGGAATGTTCATCACTCATGGGATGGGCGACACTTCCAACGCTCACCTTACAAACACCCGCAACTTTTTCCACTACAGGTACATGCTTTTCCCTGGCAGCGTCAACAGTATTCTCCTTCAACTGTTCCATGACTGCACCGCAGCAGCTCATCTCACCGCCTCCGGCATGAACAACTTCCGCAACATTTCCACAAATATTACATTTATAAATACCAAGTTTCTCAGCCATACTACTTCCTCCAATCAGGAATTAATGGGACTACAATCTCCCAGGTTTAGCGCAACAGGGGTAACAGCAAAATGAGCAGCCACCTTCTCCGCCTACTCGAATTACCGAAAAATCTCAAACAAAATCATTTCTTTCAGGCAACATGGTCGGTCAGATATTTTGCAACGCCTTCTGCCGAGGGCTCCATGGCATCATCGCCCTTATTCCAGTTCGCAGGACAGACATCACCATGTTCTTCGGTGAACTGGATGGCGTCAAGCATACGCATTGCCTCTGACACACTTCGTCCAAGGGGAAGATCATTTACCACTTGATGTCTGACCACCCCCTCCTTGTCAATGAGATACAGCCCACGCAAAGCTATGGCACCGCCAAACAAGATACCATAATTATCTGAAATGGATTTGTCCAGATCTGCAACCAGCGGAAACTGGACATTACCAATACCGCCCTGATTCACCGGAGTATTTTTCCAGGCAAGGTGGCTGAAGTGGGAATCCACAGAAACACCGACAACCTCACAGTTTTTTTCCTTAAATTGATCCACAGCCGCATTAAATGCCAGAATTTCAGACGGACAGACAAAGGTGAAATCCAAAGGATAAAAAAACAGCAGAACATATTTACCGCGCATATCTGAAAGCGTAAACTCCTCGTTAAAGGTATTATCAGGCATAACTGCTGTTGCGGTGAAATCAGGGGCTTCGTTAGTAACTAATGGTTTCATTTCAAAATCTCCACTTGATTTTCTGTTTTATGTATTCTTGTATTTACGTTGTAAAACTTACACATTCTCGGCAAGCAACTCGAAATAGCCCTGGGAATGAGCACAGGCAGGACACTTCTTCGGAGCCGTGGTACCTGTACTGGTAAATCCACACTTAGAACAGTACCAGGTCACTTCTCCATCTCGTGCAAAAACCTTCCCTTCTTTAATATTTGCAATAAGCTTCCGATATACTCTGGCATGCTGTTTTTCGGCCACCGCAATGGAACGCATGGCTGCAGCGATTACGTCAAAACCCTCTGCGTCGGCAACGGCTGCAAACTCAGGATACATGCTTTCAAATTCATGCTCCTCACCCGCTGCTGCATTGTGTAGATTTTCTATGGTATCACCAGGAGGAGTTGCAGGATACACCGCTGTGATCTCCACCTCGCCACCTTCAAGAAACTTGATCAGGGTCTTGGCATGGGCATGTTCCTGCTCAGCGGTACGATCAAATATTGCTGCAATTTGAACATAGCCTTCCTTCTTTGCCACTTTCGCATAATAGGAGTACCTGTTTCTCGCCATTGACTCTCCGGCAAAAGCCGTAAGAATATTTTTCTCAGTTCTGCTTCCTTTCATAGTGCTCATAGCAATACCTTACAAAGTTTCACGCCTTCAAGGCGCTTTTTCCTTCAGTGGTTATGGCATATTTGCAGCGTACGGGACTGTCCACATAACCCTTCTTTTTCAATGCTGTGATCCTGCAACTCACCTGCTTGCTTTCCAGACCAGTTGCAGCTGCAATGTCTTTTGAAGCGCAAGGTCCATCACACTTCTCCATTGCTGCAAGTACCTGCTTTTGCTCATCACTCAATGTACCTTTTTTACATCCACAACCCATTGTACTTCCTCCTTGCTTACTTTTTTGCGTTTTTCTTACTATTCTTTTTCTGACACTTGGGACACACCCCGGTTACCTCAAGGCGACGACCGGTGATGGCATACCCTCTGGTATCTACTTCAGTTAAGTTCACTTCCTTATCACCAATATCCAGGTTCTCGATTCGATGACACTGAACACAATAAATATGGTCATGATCCTCAAGCTCACTGTCGAAACGCTTCTGACGACCACTTATTTCAAGCTTTCGTATCATCGAAGCATCGGACAGAATCTCAAGATTTCTGTAAACCGTGGCCAGGCTGATTCGCGGCATAAATTTTTTAACACGTTCATAGAGTTCGTCAGCGCTCAGGTGTTTTTTACTCTTTTTAAGTTCCCTGAGGATCATCTCACGCTGGTTTGTCATTCGTAATTGCATAATATCTCCTTGCGATAATGATTTCCAATAGTAAATAGTAACCCTTCGCAAGTCAAGTTTTTTTTCATATCCTCAGGAATCCTTCCTATTATTTACAGACAGGACAAAACAAGGATGGCGGCAGATAACAAAAAAAAAGTCGCAGCCACTGATACATTCAGCGACTACGACTCATAGGACATGATAATATTACAACCAGACTGCGGAGAAACCCACAAAGACAATTCGGCAGGCGATTCTTTCTACTGCAGAATCCTATCGTATTCCCTGCTCAAAAACCCCAGGTGCTGTTTCTCCTCAGTCTGCATAAATTTGAAAAACTTCTCAGTCTCAGGGTCATCGGCCTTTTCTGCAAGCCGGAAATAGAGGTCAAAGGCCTGAGTTTCAAGCATCATCCCAAGCTGTATCACGGCATCGACACTGAAGTCCCTCCCTTGAAAATGAGCCACTATCTGTTCCTTTCCAAATCCTCCTTCAAGGCTCTCCGGAGCACAATCTTCACCTTGGCCAACATTGGGGAACTTTGCCTTCAGCTTGGACTTGTGACCCTCTTCAAAAATTGCCAGACGATCAAGAAGGGCTTTCACCTCCTCATCGTCACAGAGATCGACCAGTACCAGATAGAGTTGCTGCAGACCTTCTTCCATGGCATAACTCATTCGAAAAGCATCTTCAAACTCGCCACTGACAAAGAGGTCCATGCCAAAATCTGGCCCTCCGGTGGCCTTGCCACCATTGTAAGCGATGATACCCCCGGTCATATTAAAAATATGCGGGAAATTATGACCAAGCAACAGTTGCGATGCTGCCTTGCTGCGTACCCCGGAATGGCAGTACACAAAAACGGGTTTTTCAGGATCCAGTTCGTCACATCTTTCACTAAGTTCCTTCACCGGAATAAGTACTGCACCGGGAATATGCTCTTTCTGGTATTCCTTCAACTGCCGCACATCGAGGAGCTGGTACTCTCCCGGATCATGTCCTGCCATAAATTTTCTAACTTCATCAGGACTAATGTTGGCCCCTGATGTAAACAGGTTTTTCCAGTTCATCCAATCAACTCCTGGTACATAGCGTCGTTATAGCCGATATAAAAACTCTTTCCAACACGCAGAGCTGGTGCTCGGAGGTTGCCGGTACGACCAAGACTTACTTTCAAAAGTTCATCTTTTGACTCTGCATCCGGATGATAAACTACTGTTTTCTTTCCCCGACCGACATAGACTGCTTGAGAACCCTGGAAAAGTTTCCAGGCCTCATCTGCCTTCAGTACGTTTTTCCTTGCATCAACAGTCTCAACCACCTGCACACCTGCCTGCTCAAGGGCCCCCTGAGCTTTAGTACATGACGTTCAACCCTTCCGAAAATACATCCATTCAATTTCTATCATCCCAACTCCTTTTATGTAAATATCATACCTGGTATCCACTTATTACTATCCTACCGGAACTTCTCCATAAAACGGCGATCTATCCAGTCCTTCACCAAAAAGGCCAGTCGACCCGAGATCTGAAACCAGTTTTTACGCAAAACTCCCCGCCTTTTCCCAAGATTAAAGATTAGAAGATAACCTCCTCCGGGCTCAAATCGCTGCAGTTCATCTCCCTGGAGGTATGCCTTAAGATTTTGAAAGAGAACAGGATTTTCGCGCACTGCATACACCCCAACCTTCTCAAGGGGGCGTTCATCAAACCAGATACAATCACCTCCTCCAAAAATTTCAGGAAAGTCAGGAGATTGCAGATAACTGTTCACCAGCAGTCCGCCATCAGGACCGGTGCCAAGACCAGCCTCTCTGAAAAATGAAGCAGGATGCACCCCGGTGGCGAGAATTACAAAATCTGCATTCTCACTGGCCCCTGAATCGAAATGAAGACAGTAGTTATCAATAGAGAGTAGATGCCCGACCTCCTTCACCACAACCCCGTTCTCCTCAAGAATCATTCGGCTTTTATCTCGAACGGCAGCAGGAAATTTTGCAAGCAATTGGCTCCCAGCAAACAGAATCACCCTTGAAGAGCGGTCTCCCTGTTCCAGGAGCTCAGCAACATTCCCGGCAACCTCTGCCCCGGCAGGCCCTCCACCGACGACAGCAACTGTAACGGCCTGCTGTTGAGCCAGTAATTCAATCTCTTGTCCTGCCTGATAGAGTCGCTCAATGGGTTTCACTGTATACACCCGCTCTCTGCTGCCGATGATGTCAGGAACAGCTATGTGGCTCCCGGTATTAAAGGAGATAAGGTCATAACGAATAACTCCTCCAGAAGCCAGTTTCAGTTCCCGAAGTACAGGATCAACACCAACCACACTATCCCGGACAAATTCCCCTCCCTGATCCTCAACCGTCCGTCTCACGGCAAATCGAATATCGTCAGGAGTATATCCGGTGCCAAGCATCCCCGGCCCCATCCCGGAGTAGTAATGATAATCAGAGGGGCCAACCACTGTTACGTCATGCCCCATTCTCCTGATTTCATGTATCCCCGCCATGGTCACCATATGGGCATGGCCAGCACCGGCAAGGACAAGATGTTGTCGTTTTTTCATGGGGAGACCAGTCATTCATTTCGGGTAAAAGTAATCATTTTTTTACTGTAATATTCCTGAGTCTGCAGCTACTTCATCGATATTTCCCTGATAACAGACGACAACAAACACCGCGGCTACACCTTGAAGCGACTCACCATTTCCCCAAGTTTTTCAGAAAGGTCGGAAAGATCCCCGGCACTCTCACGCACCTGTTGCGAACTTACTGTTATCTCTTCATTAATTCCACTTATCTGACTAATATCACCAGCAATATCACCAGCAACTGTTGAGGTATGTGCAACATTTTCATTCACCTCCGAGATCCCCATAGCCGCCTGTTGGACGTTGGAGCCAATTTCACTTGTGGTTGCAGCCTGCTCATCAATGGCTGTGGATATGGTGGAGACAATGCCATTAACATTATTGATGACCTCAGTAATCTCCCTGATCTCCGTCACCGTCTCATCAGTGGAGCTCTGAATCCCCTCAATCTGCTGCTTTATCTCCTGCGTTGCATCAGATGTCTGGCGAGCCAGCTCCTTTATCTCATTGGCAACAACTGCAAAGCCTTTCCCCGCCTCACCTGCCCTTGCCGCTTCAATGGTTGCATTCAAGGCCAGAAGGTTGGTCTGTGCTGAAATTTCTGAGATAACCTCGGTAACCTTACTGATTTCAACAGCAGCCTGACCGAGTACATCCACTTTATCACTGGCACTTGAAGCCTGTTCAACGGCACGAACTGCAATACTACTAGCCTCTTCCGTATTCGATGCAATATCAGCAATAGTTGATGTCATTTCCTCTGTGGCAGTAGAGACCATATTGACATTGGTTGAGGCCTGCTCACTAGCTGCAGCCACCGAATTCATATTGGCACTCATCTCTTCTGCAGCTGCAGCCACAGTATTTGTTCTTTCTGCAGCTGAAGCTGCACCAGTCTCCATCCCTTCGGAAAGTGTTGTCAACTGTGCTGCAGCAGTAGAAGTCTCAGAGATACTACCCTTGATATCCATTACCATGCCGCGGATATTACGCAGAAAGGAATTAAAAGTAGTGGAAAGTTCTGCAAATTCATCCCTGACTGCCCCCTTATAGACCCTGCATTCACTACAACTGGAATACTCCCCCTTACTGATTTTGGGACACTCCACCGTAGACGAAAAAGAACCGCTCTGTTCCCAGCATTTTCCAGAATGGCCATAACTTGAGCAATCGGATTCACTACACTCCATTTCTTCTGCACAATTGACACTCTCAAGATTTTTACTCACCATCATGACAGTCAAATCACCCTGTCCGGCCAGCTTAAATTTATCCACCAGGTTTTTCATGGGATTATTAATCAAAACATTCATCAAGCAGTAAATGGCAACCATGGTAACAACCAGAACAAGAACACCACCTATCGCCATCTTATAAAGATGATTACGCATCTCTCCCGTGGGTCCGGTTATATCTTCAGGCAGTGCCAGTATACCTATGGTCTTGCCACTGTAGTCTTTTATCGGTCCAAAAACGGTCATCAAATTCCGGCCATTCTTATTAACCTGCTTATACTGGATCTTATCTTCATTCATTATCTTTCTAAGCCATGGATAACTCTTCTGGGGTATATCCATGGAGTGGGTTTTAGCAAGATACGTAAAGCCGTCTCCAACAGGTATCACAACTGACAGATCCACCCCCAGGGTCTTTTTCATAGCCCCGAGCAACTTATCATTAAGTTTTATGCCAAACTCAACAGAACCCACATGATTACCATTCATGGCAACGGGAACAACCCCCCTAATGCCAAACCCTGCCCGACCCTTTTCAATACCAGAGATAATCTGCTTACTGCTGTTTACGGCAACGACAGTATTACGAAAAGAAGAGAGATCATCATCGAATTTCTCTGGTTTATGCAGCCTCAGAAACGATGTGGCTGGGGGTAGATGAAACTGGAACTGTGCAAGGGAAAGCCGCTCCTTCTGCTCTTCAAAAAAAGGCAGGGTCAACTTCAGCAGCTGCTGACGATTCCTAAACCCAAAGGCCTGCTGCACATCTGGCATGGCAGCAACCACCAGCGCCATAGCAGATGCCAGGCCCGCCTTGTCCTCAAACACCCGTTGTGCCCCATTGAATTTTGCCTCAAGACGCAGCTGTTCTGAGCTAATAAATGATTTCTTCCGTTCGATTCCCGTCAAGACAACAGTGATACCGATCAACAAACAAAAAGAAAAACCAATCAAACTCAGCAATCTGGCCTTGACAGTCTGGGGTAAAAGTTTTCGCACCATAACCTCCGTAGCAATAGATGAAGTAACTAAAAAAAGAAGAAATGTTTTTTCTCTCCTTCAGTATATGGGCTGGAGAAAAAAAAATGAAATGTTTTTTATCGGGAGCAGTGTCATGTCGTGACAACAGTCAAAGACTTTTGGCCACGGAACGCTGTATCACCACCATGACAGCGAGAACAATAGCAATCCCTGGAAGGATCTGTAAGCCTGGCCAGATACCGCCAAAGAGAAGGTCCAGCAGCAAAACAAGGCCGGGGTAAAGATAGGAATATGCAGCAACCCTGGTTGGCCCAAGAAAAATAATGGCATACTGGGTAAGAAAAAAGGTTATCACCGTTGAGAAGATGGCGAGATAAGCTATACCCAGCCACACCCTGAACGGAACAAGGGCCCAAGAGACAGATGCCAGGCTGGGCCCTGCCAGCAGAAAAAGCCAGAAGGTTCCTGTCACCATGATCCAGAAAGCCATCTGAAGCATGGGCTCTCCCCGATGGAACCGACGAACCAGTGGCGTATAGAGCCCCAGAAAAAGACAGCCGATCCCAAAAACCAAATCACCCCTGTTCCAGTCAAATGCGGCAAACAGAACCACATCTCCTCTAAAAATTATCCACAACGCTCCAACAACTCCAAGAAAAAGTGCAAACAGCCGGGTAGCACCCAACCGTTCCCTGTTAAGCACCATAGCATATATCCCTGCAAAGCCGGGCACCAGGGTAAAGATGGCACTGGTATTCAAGGCAGTGGTAAAGCGGAGAGCGTAGAACATACTCCAGAAAAAGATTACAAGGGATGCTGAAATAATTGAATAGCGAAAAAGGGCACCAGGAGAGATAGCAAGACCGTAACGAAACCAGATCAGGGGGGCAAACAGGACACTGGCTAGGGCGAACCTGATCAGCGTCAGTACAGAGGAATCAAGATCCATGCTGATGGCAGCAACTACCGGAAAAGAACCGGAAACCAGCACGGCACAGAGAAGCATCAGGAGGTGGATTCTCAAAAAACGCATACCACTCTCCTTAGAGATCGAACTCCCCGTAGGTCATGCCAGCAGCACCGGCCGGACCTGCGGGGAATTTCCCATCAGATCTGTTCAGCCTCCCCGGAGGCATCATCTATCAGCTCCTCATCCTCATCTTCTTCATCACTCTCTAGCTCTTCGCCATGACCAAAGCAATGAGCATAAAGAACACCGATGGAGACAAAAAACATGGGCACGGTCCATATCAAGCCCAAGCCGAGAGGAATGGCCGACACCATATAAATCAGCATCATCACCAGATAGAGACCAAACACGGTCCACCATTTCTTGTGAATCGCCTTGCGCGAGGCCTCAAGGGCCTGCCACGGCCCCATTCCTTTATCGAGAATCAGCGGCAGGGTCAGGGCATAACCGACTGTGAGATATATTCCCGGTAAAATGAAAAGAACAAATCCTATCAACACCAGAATGACCTGAAGAATAATCGCAATGGTTATGGAAAGAACCTTTGAAAATCCTGCAAAGACCATCTTCCAGCTCACCCGCTGACCAAGAGCCCGGCGTACACCGATCAGCAGGACCCCTCCGGTCATAAGCATAGACAACCAAGTGGTAATAAGCTGCAGAGCAGCATTAACACCCATGACCATGGCGGGATCACTTCCTTTATAGAAGCCATGAAAGGCTGTCATTCCGCCTAAACTGATTCCAAAACAAATCGCGTACAACACTATCATTGCGGCCCAGACAGCGCCTTTAGCACCTTTGGTTTTCTGCCAGGCCTCTTTGATCAGGTCACCCACCGTGAAATCGGCCTCATTTTCCTGATCTTCTGTGAAATCTTTATTTTCCGTGGCAATCACATCACGATCATCATCACTCAAAACTTCAATCACTTCCGGTTGACAGATACCACAGTAAAGTTTTGAATCAACTTCCTGCATAAAGTCGCGGTAAAACTCTTCACCGCAGACAGAACAGACCTCTTTGGGAGAATCACTGAAATCATCGTCTATCACAGGTAGCTCCGCAACCTCCGACTCATCGCCTCCAAAGCCATCGCCCTCATCTGAGACCGATTCACTCCCCAACTCAGCGTCGCTACCATCCTCTTCAGGCGTACAGAGGGCGCAAAAACGTTCTGCCCCCACGGTCTCCAGAAAATCGGGGTGAAGCGACTCTCCACATCCTGAGCAGGCTTCCAGTTCTACTGCATCCTCTCCTGAATCATTATCATCCTCCGCCATAAGCAGGAGATTCTCGTCAGCTTCTTCAAGATCCTCCTCATCATCCATCAGGCCCTCACCACCGTCATCATCCGCTACACGTCCCTGATCATCGTCAGTGTAGAAATCTTCCTCCATGATGTCCAACAGCTCGTCTTCAGAGGTGTCTTCCCCATCTTCTTCATCCAGAAAACCGGAATCATCCTCATCATCTTCATCAGAATCGGGCTGACACAGGGCACAGTAAAGTTGCGAATCGATTTCAACCAGAAAAGCCTCAGCAAATGATTGATTACATACCGAGCAGTCTGCTACGGAATCGCCATCAGAGTCAAAATCGTCCTCCATCAGATCCTCGACAGATTCCGGTGCTTCATCAGGCACAGTAGTTTCTTCCGCTGCAGCTGTCTCGGTAGCGGACGCTTCAGGTGCCTGCGGACTATCATCGTACAGTATCTCCTGCCGCACCATAGTGGTCTCCTCTGCGACGGGAGAGATATCCACGGCAGCCAGAAAGACCTTGCTGCACTTGGGGCAACGCAGTTTTTTACCTGCAAGAGAATCGTCTACAGAACCATGCACCCCGCAATGGGGACAATCTATCTTCATGTACAGCCTCCACGTTCTTGGAATCTAACCCGGATAAATTTACGGTAAGAGGAAAACAAAACAGTTATAATGGCGAAGTGTAGTACAAAACTACAGATAAAATACAGGAAAAACAGCACTTCCCTTTATTTTTTCCATTTTTCTCAAAAAATAAGCCATCATCCAGCATGAAACTTATTCTCATTGCCGCCATGGCAAAAAACAGGGTTATCGGAAACAACAACTCTATTCCATGGTGTATTCCTGAAGAAATGGCCCATTTCAAAAAAAATACCATGGGCCATGCTCTCATCATGGGCAGAAAAACGTTTGAATCCATTGGAGATCCACTGCCGGGCCGCAGGAATGTAGTTCTCAGCAGAGATTCGCAATACTCTTTCTCTGGATGCCGCATGGCACCCGACCTCAGCGCAGCCATAACACTCTGCGGAACTCAGGAAAAAATTTTCATCATCGGCGGCGGAAGCCTCTACGCTGAGGCAATCCACAGGGTTGACACCATCTGCTTATCTGTCATCGATAAAGAGTACAAAGGGGATACTTTCTTCCCGGTAATCCCACAGACTCTTTTCAAACAGGTTTCCATAAAAAAAATTAACTCGTCTCCTGCGTTCACCATCCTGACTTTTGAACGGAAACAAGAAGCATCACCCAAATCCACTCCATGAAATTCACGCTGCCGCAACTGCCGATAAACGCCATTCTCCCGGAGATCGCAAAGAGCCTGGCCAACAACCGGAGCCTGGTTCTTACTGCGGAACCAGGCTCCGGAAAAACCACTATTGTGCCCCTTAGTCTCATTACTGAACCATGTCTTTGGAAAAAAAAGATCATCATGCTGGAACCCAGGCGCCTTGCTGCACGAATGGCTGCCAGACGAATGAGCGAGCTTGCCGGAAGTTCACTGGGGGATTTTGTAGGCTACCGCATCCGCTTTGACAAACAGGTCAGTTCCAACACTCGTATTGAAGTGGTGACCGAAGGAATTTTCATAAGGATGATTCAAAATGATCCCGATCTGCAGGATGTGGGCCTGGTTATATTTGATGAGTTCCACCTCCGCTCCATCCAGTTAGACCTGGCACTCGCTTTCTGCCTCGACATATCAGCAATCCGGGATGATTTGAAAATCATGGTCATGTCTGCCACCATTGACAGTTCCCGGGCGGCTATGATTCTTGGTAATGCTCCTGTGATTACAGGGAAGGGGAGCTGTTTCCCGGTACACATCCAGTACCTTAAACGTGCCACAACAGATTACCCCGTGCAGAAGACCATTAAGGCCATCCAACAATCCCTTGCCTGTGACAGGGGTGACATACTGGTTTTTCTGCCTGGGGCAGGTGAGATAAAAGCTGTTCAAAGGCTGCTCCCTGATGACATCCTCTGTATTCCTCTTTATGGCGATCTGCCCCAGAAACAGCAGGACGTGGTCTTTGCAGCAACAGAGAGAAGAAGGGTTATCTTGGCGACTCCCATTGCAGAAACCAGTCTCACCATTGAAGGAGTTACCGTGGTTATTGACAGTGGACTGATGAAAATCCCTTTTTTTTCACCAGCAAATGGACTCACAAGCCTTACAACAGTCAACATATCCAAGGCCTCCGCAGATCAGCGCAGTGGCCGAGCCGGACGTATCGGAGAAGGGACCTGTTACCGCCTCTGGCTGCAGGCAGAACACCACTCAAGACCAGATTTCCTCCCCCCGGAGATCACCGCTGCAGACCTCGCCCCGCTGCTGCTTGAGCTTCTGCAATGGGGTGTTTCCGACCCGGACGAACTCACCTGGCTGGACCCGCCACGACGAGGCTCCATTGATCGGGCCCGAAAACTCCTCAGACGTCTCGGCGCAATTGACCAAAGAGGAGTACTCACCAGAAAGGGACGGGAGCTCGGTTCACTGCCCCTCCATCCGCGCCTTGCCCTGATGCTCCTTCACGGCAAAAATCGTGGCCAGGGGGTTCTGGCCTGCCGCCTTGCTGCCCTGCTTCAGAATCGGGATCTGTTTCGGGGAAACAGAGGGCAACAGAGTAGTAACATTGAAGACCGACTCGACATTCTGGCACTGCTCGACAACAATCATGGAGACAGAATCCAGGCCAGAGGTGGAGATATTGCACTCTGTCGCCGTATCATCAGGGAAGCAGAACAGTACCAGCGTATCCTTAAAATCAACAACAAAAACAACAGCGCCTGTTCCTGTGAATGCGGCAGCCTGCTGGCCATTGCCTATCCTGATCGCATCGCCATGAAAAAAAAGGATTCCGGACAGCACCTGTTATCGTCAGGACGCGGAGTTAAACTACCCGAAGGAGATCCGCTGCACCGCGCTGATTTTCTTGTTGTAGCCATGGTAGATGGTGGCAGGAAACAGGGACAGATTTTTCTTGCCGCAGCGCTGGACAGGGATGATATTATCAGCGACCACAGTCACCTTCTGACAGAAGAAGAGCGTGTGGAATGGAAAAACTCACGGGTGGAGGCAAACTTCATCCTCTCCCTCGGCAGTCTTGAAATCAGCAGAAAAACGCTCCCCAACAAGGATCCGGAGAGTATTACTCAATGCCTTCTTGAGGGGATCAAACAGCATGGCACAGGATGCCTCAACTGGCAGAAGAAGAGTCGGGAACTCCAGGCCAGAATCCAGACCGCGCACCAGATTGCCCCGAGTACATGGCCTGATGTATCGGACAACGCACTCATTTCAGATTTGTCATGGCTCTCACCCTATCTCGGGTCAGCCAGCACCTTGAAACAGGTCAGAAAAATTGACATTCACGGAGCCCTGCTCTCTCTGCTCTCCTGGGACAAACAGCAAATGCTCAACCAACTCCTTCCAACCCATTACCAGGCACCCAGCGGATCAAAAATAAGGCTGCAGTATCAGGCAGGCAAGCCTCCTGTCATCGCAGTCCGACTTCAGGAGATGTTTGGAGCAACAGAGACACCACTCCTCTACAGGGGTAACATAACCGTACTGATCCACCTCCTGTCTCCGGCTAGACGACCAGTTCAGGTCACAGCAGATCTTACCTCATTCTGGAAAAATACCTACCCTGCAGTCAAAAAGGAACTTGCCGGACGCTACCCCAAACATTCTTGGCCGGATGACCCACTCTCTGCGCCAGCCACAGCACGCTGTAAGCCAAGGAAGTAACAACCCCATTCCCCGCATCTTCAAAACGCTGTAAAAATGAAATTTTGTCGCAGGCACCAATTTGCATCACCATCAAATACTCCCGGATTCAAGCTTGCAGTAATACCTTTTTGAGCGGGCAGTGATCCGGCAGATCGTGGCCATTCCGATAGTCCTGCAGAGCCTGAACAGACTGGGCAGCAAGTTTTCGCCTCACCTCTCTCCTCCTGCCTTTAACTCTTGCGATCTTCATGGAATCATAAGCCGTTGTCTGATGACGCATCCAGGCAATGGTGGCAGCCTCGGCCCGGGCCGCAAGGGGGATTCGATCTGTTCTAGCCACTGTTCCGCTTCCAACAGGCGCAGCATGTTCTGTTATCGTTTCACCAAGTAAAGCGGCCTCCTTCTGATACCTGGGGTGAAAATTCAAAAAACCCACAACTGCCGCACAGAAATCCACCAGATACTGCCGTTGCTTTGCAGCACGCCTGGCAAGCTCACTGCTGCGTCTTTTTGCATACTCGGGTGTTGCCCGTTTTGCAGCCACTTATGTTTTCGATTCATCAATATGCCTGCTGTCCGCCCAAATCCCCTTTGAAATCACCCGACGTCCTCGTCGCTCCTGCACAACCCAGGTCGTCCCTTTTCCTTTAACACTACGGGTAACAGCCGCATCCCCCGCCTTTAAAGAATCCCAGTTCCCTGGGATTGCCAGCATCTCACCGGACTCTAAATAGAGAATTTCTGCTGTTCTGCCCTGCCGCACCATGCGATGACTAAATGTCATTTGTATTCTCTCCTGAATCTGTGACGAATTCGTGATTGTTTTTTTTACAACAGAATGAAACACAAATCTGCAATTCGCAGTCAGGTTTCTGTTATCCCCCAGCCCGCTTAACTCTGTAGCCTAGATCGAGCAGTTCTTTTTCCAGTAGATCCCGATGTTCACCCTGAATCTCGATCACTCCATTTTTAACACTGCCTCCACTGCCGCATTTCTGTTTAAGAGTTTTTGCCAGTTTTTTCAGTGCTGCATTATCCAACGGCAGCCCACTTATAAGGGTGACCCCCTTCCCCTTACGCCCCTTGGTCTCCCGCATCAGTCGCACAATTCCATCCTCTGGTTGCTTTTGTTTTTTTTTCGCACAGTCGCAGAGTGCCAGTGCTTCACCGCAACGCGGAAAAACGGTACCTGTTTCCGTTGAATAAACAAGACTTGACTTACTGTTCCTGGTTCTTTTCATGCTTTCCTCGATCCCGCAAATCGCGCGCTCACTGCCTTTATGGCATCGGCGGCAGAGCTGGTGATGCCACCGGTATATCCTGCCCCTTCGCCTATGGGATAGAGGTTTCCGATGTTCACCGATTCATAGGCCTCGTTTCTGCTGATTCGTACTGGAGAAGATGTCCGGGTTTCAACACCCATGAGCATGGCGTTATGGGAGATGAAGAGCGGCACTTCTGCCTCCCAGCGGGTAAAAGCCACCCGCAGTTCATCTGTGACAAAACCGGGCAGAAGATCCTTCATATCAGCGGCCACCACCCCCGTTTTACAGGAAACCTCACACAGCTCATTGGATTTTTTCCGACCCAGAAAATGCATCAGATTCTGAGCCGGTACCGACCAGTTTCCTGATCCCGCCAGAAAGGCCTTTATTTCAAGTTCTCTCTGGAAACTGATCCCGGCAAGGGAATCATCAGCACCATAATCTGAACAGTGACAGCTCACCACCAGCGCACCATTGGAGAAAGAAGACGCCCTGTCTGAATAACTCATTCCATTTAACACCAGCTGCCCCTCTTCAGAGGACGCGTTCACCACCTCACCACCCGGACACATACAGAAGGTGTAAACTCCGCGCCTGTTTACCCGATTGGTATAATTCAATGAATATGTGGCTGCACCTAATCCCGGATAGTTCACATACTTTCTCCCGTACCGCATGAGATTGACAGTATCCACCGGATGCTCAATCCGGACCCCCACGGCAATCCGGCGTTGTTCAAGAAATACTCCCCTTCTTTTAAGCAGGGACAGAGTATCACGGGCAGAATGACCAAGAGCAAGGTAGATGTCCGATGCCAGGAACTCCTGCTCACCATTGATCACGATCCCCACCGCCCGCTGCTCCCTGATCAGAAGATCTGTCATCTTGGCACCATAGTGGATATCACCGCCGTGCTTCAGAACATGGAGTCGGATATTTTTTACGATCTCACACAGGACATCGGTACCGAGGTGGGGCTTACTAATATACTCGATCTCTTTGGGAGCACCAAACTGAACGAAGCGACTCAGGACCCGGTTCACGGTGGAGGTATTGTTGTTACGTCGTGAAAAAAGTTTGCCATCGGAATAGGACCCGGCCCCCCCTTCACCAAACTGGATGTTTGACTCAGGATTCAGCTTTCTTTCTCTGATAAAACGTTCCACATCCAGAGAGCGCTCTTCTATTTTTTTACCCCGTTCAAAAATAAGTGGCCTGACTCCGTGGTCAATAAGTTCCAGGGCGGCAAACATCCCGGCCGGACCAAATCCGACTATGATGGGTCGATCTTCAACGGAGTAGGATCTTCTGATTTCACCTTCCAGCTCCTTGTATACTGTAAAATTCAGGGGATTCAGATAACCGTCGAAAACGGCAACAACAAGGGAGTAGATATAGTAAAACTGTTCCTTGTCCTTCAGATCAAAATTCCTGCTGAGTATTGCTGCAATGGATATATCTCCGGCGGTTAATTTCAGTCTCTTCGAAACAACATCAAGACGGAAAGGGGGGGTGTCCTGCTCAATGGGAATCCGGATATTATTTACAATCAGTTTCAACAACTCATACCTGCGCTACCAAGAGCATATTGTACTGCAGCCATGGCATGTATCTCTGTAGTATCATAGAATGGAACTCGCGAGGCTGCTGCTGTATGAGCAGAGCAATTTCGGTACAGCCAAGAATCACGGCATCAGCCCCATCCATCTGCAGCAGAGCAACAATTCGCTGATACTCCTGCCGTGAACTTTCAGATACTGTCCCCAGACAAAGTTCCTCGAAAATTACCCGGTGCACAATATCCATATCCTCGTCTCCAGGAATTACCACCTCAATTCCATGCACACCACTCAACCTCACCCTGTAGAAATCTTCCTCCATGGTAAATTTGGTGCCAAGAAGATCTACCCGGTTCACCCCGTCACCCTTCAATTTGTCAGCTGTGGCATCTGCGATATGAAGCAGGGGGATTGCAATTGCACCCTCAATTTCCACAGCTACCTTGTGCATGGTGTTGGTACAGATGATGACAAAATCAGCACCAGCTGCCTCAAGACTGCGGGCAGCAGCTGAGAGAATAACTGCGGTGGCCTGCCAATCTCCCCGGCGCTGCAGCGCCTCAATTTCCGCAAAATCAACACTGTAGAGACATATCTTTGCGGATCTGAATCCGCCCAAGGCTGCTTTTATCCCTTCATTAATACGCCTGTAATAGCTCGACGTTGATTGCCAGCTCATCCCGCCAAGCATCCCTATGGTTTTCATATCAATTTACCCTTCCATCTGACACCGCGACAAATTCAGGAATATACGATGAAAAGAACAATCATGCATCCGGCACGGACTCGGGTTCCAGATAGTACCCCCTTGCAAGTGCGGTAAATTGCTCAACCTGCGCATCCTGCCACACCTTATCATATCCCAGCTCATGAGCTAAAATTTCTGCCACCTTCGGGGCCATTTCAACTGCTGCCCTGGCATCTAGAAAAAGGGCTCTCTGTCGCCTGGCAAGTATATCTTCCACGGTACGAGCCATTTCATAACGCGCTGACCAGATAATTTCAACAGGGGTGTAGGGAAGGTGCGAATGAATCGGTTCTCCCAGTTCAGGATTTGCCGAGACCAGATCCCGCATTCCATCCGCATCAGAACCATAATAATAGAGTGGATCATCATAATCCACCCCTGCGAGCCAACCATGGATCGGCATGTCTTCGGTACGACAGGGCTGCTCAGCAAGCCCTCCCACCATGGCAGCCTTATCCACTGTATCCTGAGCCATCTTACGATAGGTGGTCCATTTACCACCGGTTATGGTCACAAGTCCGGACAGTGATACCTGGAGATGATGACTTCTCGATATCTCCTTAGTCGCACCACTCGCTTCCTCCTCTTTTGCCGCGGCCAGAGGCCGTAAGCCGGCGAAGATGGAAAGTATATCCCGGCGCTGCGGCTCCCGGGTCAGATACTTTCCGGCGGTGCTCAAAATAAACTCAACCTCCTCCTCAAGGGCACGCGGTTCTAGACTGCACTCATCAAGGGGGGTATCTGTAGTGCCCACCACAACCCTGTCATGCCAGGGAACAGCAAAAAGCACTCGGCCATCGGAGGTCTTCGGAATCATTATTGCAGACTCTCCATCGAGGAAATCTTTCTCAAGAATGACATGTACCCCCTGACTGGGCCGAATAAGAGCCATCGCATCCGGGTCATCCATGTGCAGAATCTCATCCACAAAAACGCCAGTGGCATTAACAACACTCTTCGTGGTAAGCTGATATTCCTCACCACTCTCATAATCAACGGCCTGTACCCCGTTCACAAGGCCGGAATCATCTTTCACAAGGCCGGTTACCCCCATATAGTTAAGCAGCACGCCACCGTGTTCGGCACAGGTCTGTGCGATATTCACCGCCAGACGGGAATCGTCAAACTGTCCATCATAATAGATCACCCCGCCGCACAGTCCCTCAGTCTTCAGATTAGGGATTGCCTCGAGAACCTCTTCTGATGACAGAGACTGCGATGGGCCAAGACCCAGCTTCCCGGCCATCATGTCATAGACCTTCATCCCAAGGGTATAAAAAGGTCCATCCCACCAGTCATAGTTGGGAATGATAAAGGATTGATTTTTCACCAGATGGGGGGCATTATGACGCAAAAGTCCACGTTCGCGCAGAGCCTCTAGGACCAGCGATATATCGCCCTGGGCAAGATAACGGACACCACCATGAACCAGCTTAGTGGAGCGGCTCGATGTACCCTTACTGAAATCTGACTGTTCCAGAAGGAGCGTCCGGTACCCTCGGGAAGCAGCATCAAGTGCTGTACCAAGACCCGTGGCACCACCACCGATGATAATAACATCCCAGGGGTTTTCACCCTGTTTTTTGATGGTTGCAAGCATCCGCTGCCGTTTCATAAACTGCTCCTGGATTTTAGGTATGGAAAAAGAGGATAAAAAAAATCAGACCAGCCGCTGCGGCCAGTCGGTGATCACCCCGATCCCGGCGCTCAACATCTGCTGCGCCCGCGTCATATCATTCACGGTCCAGCTGTTAACACGAAACCCTGCGCCACCAAGAGCGGTCATCAGGACATCATCGCAGAGTTCCTGATCAGGATGATAAGCAGCAGCCGCAAAACTTTTGAGATAATTAATGAGATCCGGAGGATGCTGTCCGACAGCAAGAACCGCAATGGCAATGTCTTGGCTCAGATTTCTGGCTCTATGCAGATACTCATGCCGGAATGAAGAGAGCAGCACAAGATCCATGGTACAGGTTTCCTGGATCATAGTCAGGACAGCATCCACCACTCCATCATCACCCTCAGGCCCATGGAGATCCTTTATTTCCAGGTTTACAGGAAAACGGTGTTTTGCCGTAAACTCCAAAACTTCACACAACAAAGGAATCTGCTGACCGTCTGAGCCAGCCACAGCAACTCCCTCTGCCACCGTTCCATATGGGTCATTCTCCAGAAACCATCCTCCCGCATCCAACCTCCGCAATTCCTCCAGGTTGCAGGATTCAACCTTCCACGGTTTCAATGCAGCTGCTCCTGGTCGCGCACAAATATCAGTGCAACGTTCCAGGGTATCATCGTGAAAGATAATCAGCTCCCCACCTCGTGCCTGCCGTACGTCAGTTTCCCAGCAGTGTGCGCCACAATTCCGCGCTGTTTTCAGGGCCAGCATAGTGTTTTCCGGGGCAATGGAACGGGCACCACGATGAGCACAGATCAATCCGGTCCTAGGCACATGATCAAAGAATCCACCCTCGCCGGTCTTTATGATATCTTTCAGCACCCCATCCCTCCACCCCGATGGATACAGTTCTGCAAGCCTTCATCTGCCAGCCAGGACTGCAGGTTATCAGCAAAAAAAGAGGCAAAACGATCATGCCAATCCGCTACCGAATCGCAGTAATGGGGGCTCATTATGAGATTCCCAAGCTGCCATAATGGACTCGACAGCGGGAGAGGTTCCTCACTGAACACATCAAGATAGGCTCCTCGGATACTTCCCTCACGCAATGCTGCAATCAGAACCTCCTCGTCCACAATATTACCACGGGCAGTATTGATAAAGAAGGCGCTCTCTTTCATTTTTGCAAACATTGCAGCATTAAAGAAATAATGGGTTTTTTCATTGTAAGGCAGGTGCAGGGAAACAAAATCTGCCTGCGGGAGGAGTTCAGGGAGCTGATCCGGTGTACAGACCCTGTCCGCATCAGGGCTGTCCTCAATCCTGGAACGCACAGCTGTCACCTGCATCCCGAAATAGCGGGCATTCCTGGCCACAGCCCGTCCGATATGCCCCAGTCCAATGAGAAGAAGATTCTGCCCCTCAAGGGAGCGCCATGGCAGCTTGCGGTACAGCCTTTCCTGTTGCTGCTGCTGATAACGAAAGAACCCGAAGTTAAGATTGATCATCGCCCCAATGACTGTTTCAGCCTGGAATCGACTCAACACTCCGGCACAATTGGTCACCACACACAACAATTCATCAAGATTACCAAGGTGATCATAGCCTGCCCCAGCGACCTGTACCCACTTGACACAGGCGTCACGCACTGCCACACCCTGTGCTGCCGTAGAGATACTGTCACAGCGAAAGCTGAAAATAACCTGTGGCCTGATTCTTGCCATCTTCTCAGCCACGTCCTGATTATCACGGGCACTATGAAAATCAACACCTGGAAACCTGTCACTGAGACTGTTAAAATACCGATCAGGCTCATGATGGATAACCAGTACATCTGTTCCCATCAATCCACCTCACCAAACTCCGGTTCATAGGCAACGACAAACTCCCCGGTACCATCGTTTCGGATACTTAAAAAATGTTTATTGTCCATGTCAAATGGACACAGTGGCTGCCGGCAGGATTCAAAACCAAATTTCCTGTAATATAACGGATCTCCGTGAACAAACAGAGTGCTGCTTCTCACCGCCTCCTGACGCAAGGCAAAATGCAATAGCTCGGAGCCCACTCCCTGCCGCTGAAATTCTGGCTTTACTGCCAGAGGCGCCAGGTGCAGACCACAAACTTCTTTGCCATTGTAGGCATTAGTGAAAACAATATGGGCAATAACCTTACCAGTGTGAATACAAACCCACTCATGGATATCACGTCTGTTGCTGCGCAACTTCTCCACCAGGCGGATCTCATCACTGCGCCCCGGAAAGGCCTGACGCAACAGGGCAATGGTTTTTGGCTGGAGTTCGGAATCAACTACACGGATTTTCATTATCCCTCCGGTATGAATTACAGGTGGTAGACTGAACATAACTACTAACGGGGCTAACAACCTGTTGTTATAATAACCTTTGGACTGTAACTGCTCACAGGTACTCCATATTCGTGCAAGCACATTTGTCCGTTATAGCCCCTCTATACGGGCAGATGATCCGTGCGAAGATGGCGTGCCTGTGAACAGGCTGTTCTCTGACGGTTCCAGTAATGGTATAAATAGAATGATCGAAATGACAGAAAAAAAGTACAAAGCAGGTTGGGAGAAGTCAATTGTTTTCATGGAGATTATATAAAAAAACAGGGATTTCCGATCGCCAGAAGATTTACTGTTATGTCACAGCAGAATCAGGAGAGTGCAAACTTAACAGCATTCCCCAGCTGTTCAAACGAATAGGGTTTTTTAATGTAACATGCAGCGCCAAGTGCAATGGCTGCTTCGACATCTTTACTTGCTGAGAAACCACTTGCGATAACAGCTTTTTGACCAGGTGAGAGAGCAATGATTTTTTCATACGTCTGAAGCCCATTTATCCCAACTCCCATCAGCATATCAATCAGTACAAGATCAACAGAGTTGTTCATAAAAAATGCGACAGCTTTCTCACCACTGGAAACGGAAACTGTCGAATAGCCGAGCTTCTTAAGCATTTGTGAGGCAATTTCACGTTGTGTCAGGTCGTCATCAACAATTAAAATTGAGCCATCTCCACACAGCGTTGAGAAATCTACAGCAACTTTCGGTTGAGCTGTTTCTTTCGACATTGCCGGAAAATAGAGGGTAAAAATAGTTCCGTTTTTATCACTGTTGACATGAATCACAGCTTCGTGATCCTTGACGATGTTCCAGACAACTGCCAGTCCCAGTCCTGTGCCGCTTCGCCCCATAACCTTTTTTGTATAAAAGGGTTCAAATATTTTTTCGTGATCACCGGCAGGGATTCCCTTTCCAGTATCCTTAATCCTGAGAACCACATATTCACCGGGGTGTGGTAAATCTGTTGTATTTTTAGTATCAATCACCATGTTTTCAGTGGAGACACTTACACATCCCGATAAATCAATTGCTTCAATTCCGTTAAGGACTAGATTAAATAGAATTTTTTGAATGTGCACAGGAGAGCATTTTATGTTCCACAGTTCTGGGGTCAAATCCAACACAATTTTCACCTGAGGAGCGAGTGACCGTGTGTTCTGGAATTCCGGAGAATCAATAAATTCTTCGGCAATTGTATTTAATGAACACACCTCACTGACAGTGGCAACTCCTCTGGCAACGGTTAACATGTCTGCAACAACGGCAGCAGCACGTTTACCAGAATCATGAATGGCCTTTAACGGCCCATAAAGTGGATCGTTTTCCGTTAATTCAAGCAGAAGAATTTCAGGATAACTGACCACGCCGGACAAGATATTATTAAGATCATGGGCAACCCCACCAGCCATAAGTCCGATAGCCTCCATCTTTTCTACCTTACGCAGTTGTTCTCTGGCATTATCTCTCTCACTCTGAGCGATTTTTTGCTCAGTAATATCACGGGCCACCCGCACAGACCCGACAAATACACCTTTGCTGTCGTGTAGTGGGGACGCAGTGGTAGAAAAGTAGCGTTGTCTGTTATCGTCAAAATATTCAAAGTGGAAGGGCTCTTTGCTTTCAAGAAGTTTTGAGTGGGGACAACATGCAGGCGGGCTGTCCATTTTATGAATGGACTTGTAGCAATAAGTGCCAATAAGTTCTGTGAGTGGAATTTTCAGGGCTTTACAAACTGCTGTGTTGGCGCGAATAATCTGCCTTGCTGTGTTCAAGATAATTATTTCATCTGGAACCGCATCGAATGTACGCTCCCACTCTTCTTTTGCCAACACAGCTATCTCCCTGGCTTGGGTTTTTTCGTGTATTTCTTTGCGGAGTTCTGCCGTTTGTAAGTTGACTTGTTGCTCAAGGTGGTCATTTAATCTGACAAGTGCCTTCTGTGATCTTTCGCGATAGAGTTCATAAGCAGATGTCAGAAGAATGACAACCATGTAAGAAGAGAGAAAACGAATGGCAAAATTTATTGTATACAGGCCAGCGGCGGCAGGCGTGTTGAGATCCAGGAGGAAAACTGCAAGGCAGAAGAGAAAATGAGTCATTGAAACCAGTAAACCCTTTTGGACACCAAGCATGAAAAAGCTGATAAGGGGGAAGATGTAACACCAGACAAAGGCGTTACCTGCAACTCCTCCTGTGGCTAGGAGATACAGAAACAGGAAAAACATGAGTGCAATATTGCAGTAAATGCAGAGATTCAGATACCTCTTCTTCCTGAGAAGAAAGACAAATCCTCCCAGGAGAGCAGCCGCCAGGAAATCCACTGCTGCCAGTGACAGTACTCCCTGCCAAAGAGCGAGGGCCCCGAGTAAGAATAAAAAAAATATACCTACCAGAGAGATGGCATTGAGAAGACCACGTCTCCTTGTCTCATCGTCGATAATGATGTCTGGAGAAGACAATCCCTCTCTGAGGGTAACAAGAAAAGAACGACGAACAGGTTGTTTATCCATTATTGATGGCCTGACTCACAGAGTATCCACAACGTAATGAGAAGTTGAGCACTGAAAAGAATTTTGTGTCCTTAATGCACCACCACTTCCGGCAGCGCATACGGCTGAGCCCACGAGCAGTCCTCATTTCCATATAAATTGTATCAACATACCTTATATCACTACCACAAAAGCAGCAACATCAAAAAGCAGAACAGAAACAGTTCCTGCTCATTACAGTAAAATTTCTCAAGCCGGTAGATGGTCATTTTCATCTGTTATGAATATTTCAAAGCTGATTACAACGGTACGGTATGATAGTTGATAAAAAAACGGAGACGGAGTATATAAAAATTCTGCAGGTGCCTCTCGCACATAAAAAGGAAAGACGGTGCGAATCCGTCACAAGCCAGTCATTGCTGTATTCGAAGTCTGCGGCAACCGTAACTCAAGGATTTAATTGAGTGCTGAGCTCGGTTTTTCCGGGCAGGTCACTAGGGGCTCCCTCCTGGGAAGGCCGTTGCTGATTCAGGTCAATTCGTAAGTCAGAAAGCCTGCCTGCACACAAATGGATTCCCTTTAATCCACATTCAGAGCCTACCACTGGAGTTCTCTGTATCCTGGGAGCATTGCAGCCTCACAACTGTTAGAGAGGTTCTGTACTGCTGTATGGATACGGGGGCTTTCATTTCTTTTGTTTTTCCCGTATCCGCATATTGCCAGTCTCTCTTATAATGGCCTCGCGTGATTGCATGCCTCCTGACTCTATAAAGGCCCGGCAACATATACGAATGAATACAAAAGTTCCTGATAAGGGGGGCGCGTTGAAGATGGAAAAAAAAAACAGAATATTCGGGCGAATTATCACCCGATTAATTGCAAAAGAAGAACTGTCAAAAACTGAAGCATACGATGCTTTCAACATGATCCTCAATAATGAAGTCTCGGACATGCAGCAGGGAGCTTTTCTAGCGGCATTAACTGCTAAGGGAGAAACTGCAGATGAAGTAGCCGGTGGCTGGAGGGCAATATACGAACTGGACACAGAAAAGGTAACTTTTACAGACCCGGAAGGTGTTGTCGACAACTGCGGCACCGGCATGGACACTTTCAAGACCTTTAATATCAGCACCGCCGCCGCCATAGTCGCAGCCGGGGGCGGAGTTAAGGTTGCCCGTCACGGTGCCCGGGCAATCAGCTCCGTCTGCGGGACCGTTGATATGGCTGAGGCCCTGGGCGTAGATGTGGAATGCGGAGTGGAGGTGGTGGCAAGCAGTATTAGGCAGGCGGGCCTGGGCCTGTTTAACGGTATGAGCTCCAAGGTGCACCCCATGGCGCTGAGCAGAATCCTCTCCCAGATCCATTTCGGTTCACCACTTAACATCGCCGCCTCCTTGGCCAACCCAGCCCTGCCGAAAATCGCAGTACGGGGTGTCTACGCAAAAGACCTACTCCTTCCCGTCGCCCAAGTCATGCAATCCATCGGCTATACAGACGCCCTTGTTGTCTACGGCTCCATTAATGGCAGTACCCAGGGGATGGATGAAGCCTCTGTATGCGGCACTACCTGCTGCGCTAAGCTTGAAAACGGCAAGATCAGCGAGTTCACCTTTGAACCTGAAGATTGCGGTCTGCCAACCCATAGCGCCCTGGAGCTTGCGGCTGATGCAAATATTTCCGACGCAGCCGTGAACATGGTAGCACTTCTGGGCGAACATTCTCCCGGGGCACGGACAGATGCAGTGTTGCTCAACGCCGCTTTACTCTTTCTTGTCAAAGGGATGGTCACCACACTCAAGGATGGTGTTGAACAGGCCCGCGGAGTCCTTACCACCGGCCAGGCCATGAAAACCCTAAGAGGGTGGGTTGCCCTGCAGAACACCACTCCGGATGTGGGATTAACGAAACTCAACCACCTGCAGGAAAAGGCCGCAACATGCAGGAACTGCTGATCGTCAAAGCCGGGAGCCGATATTATCGTTTCCAAGACCGGCAGTATCATACCTGTGAGCTGAACAAGGCCAGCGTCTTTCCGATGGAGAAAATTGACACCGTCAAGGAGCTGATCAACAGGCTGCAGGATGATGGCATCAAAAAACCCTATATTGCCAGACTAACCATCACAGAAGAGCCTTATTCGGAGGAAGAGTCATAAAACTATCACTGATTGAACGGGGACAACTTGTATGCAGGCAGCATGACGAAGCGGGCTTGGTTCCGGCAGAACATATTCGCCTTACTGTTCTCTACTGTGCCATCTGCCGGACGGATGCCAAAATGTGGCAGCAGGGGCATCGCGACCTTACCATGCCCCGGGTGCCCGGCCACGAAATTGGAGCTGTTGATGAACAGACCGGAGCCCTGTACACTATCTGGCCCGGCCAGTCATGCGGAAAATGCCGATATTGCCGTGACAACCGGGAAAACCTATGCGACGAGATTAAGATAATCGGCTTCCATTCCGATGGAGGTTTCTCCAGCCAGATATCAGTACCGAAGAACTGCCTGATCCCAGTTGAACATGATATTGCCCCACAGCTGCTCTGCTTTGCCGAACCGGTAGGCTGCGTCTTGAACGCGTTATCAGCAGCGAGGATTCAAGAGGGAGAAACAATCATCATTTACGGAGGAGGAGTTATCGGCATGATAGCGGCCCTGGTCTGCCAGAATCTGGGCGCAGTACCGCTGGTGATTGAAAACAATGAGGAGAAGATTACCCGCCTGCAAGCCTTCAGCACTGAGACCGGAATTATAATATGCAAGGACACCCGGGCCAGTGATTTCGATCTTGCCATAAACACCTGTAACTCTCCGGCTGCGCTAGGGCTCTGTATCACAAAACTTTGTAAAGGCGGCAGACTGTGCTATTTTTCAGGCCTGCAGAAAAACAGTAGCATGGACAGTAACCTGCTCAACCTTATTCACTATAAGGAACTCCAGATCATCGGCTCCTATGGCCCGAAAAGGGAGCACATGGTTGCTGCCCTGGTGTTTATTGCCAAGCAATATGCAAAGCTGTCTCTGCTTATTGAGAAAATCATCACTCCGGAAGATGTACCCGGCCTGATGCAAGATGTCCTGTCGGCACGACCATTAAAATATATCATCAATTTCCAGGAGCAATAAACCCTGGGCAGGAGACAAGGTACTCATGATGACAGTACTCCAGGAGAAGCTACACCTTAAACTTGTTCACAATGGCTGAGAGTTTTTCTGACAATTCTTCCAGACCAACGGCACTGCTGCTCACCTGAGAGCTGCTCTCATTGATCTCATTGGATGCCTGGCCCACCATGGTGATATCAGATGCAATTTCACCGGTCACAGCAGATGCCTGGGCGACATTCTCGTTCACCTCCTGAATACCATGGGATGCCTGACTGACATTCTCGGCTATCTCCTGAGTAGCGTTCGTCTGCTCCAGTACCGTCTGAGCAACCATAGAGATCTTCTCGTCAATTGCATTGATGATCTCTGAGATCTGAGTAATTTCAGTCACGGACCCTCGGCTGGCGTGCTGAATGGCCTCGATCTTTTCCTTGATCTGTGCGGTGGCATCCGATGTCTGTTTTGCCAGATCTTTGATTTCATTGGCTACAACAGCAAAGCCTTTACCAGCTTCTCCTGCCCGTGCAGCCTCAATGGTTGCATTCAGAGCCAGCAGGTTGGTCTGTTCTGAAATTTCGGTGATTGCTTCAGTTACCTTGCCAATCTCCTTGGCAGCTGCACCCAGCTCCTTAATTTGACTGGTTGCATTGGCAGACTGGGTGACTGCAGTTGTGGTTATTGTCTGAGTCTGCTCGGTGTTGGAAGAAATTTCTGCAATGGTGGATGTCATCTCTTCTGCAGCTGAAGCCACCATATTCACATTGACTGAAGTCTGTTCTGTGGCTGCAGCAACTGAGGTCATATTGGCGCTCATCTCTTCTGCTGCGACTGCTACGCTATTAGCCTTTGCAGTGGTATGTTCAGCATTGCCTGACAGTTCGGTTGAAATGGAGGCCAGCTCTTTTGAGGATTCGGTCAGGGTTCGGGTTGCTGACAGAATATCCTGAAACATACCCCTGAGGTTACTTCCCATTTCATTTAAAGATACCGCCAATTTCCCGATCTCATCATCCTGCTCCAGAGTGGACTGTGCTGTCAGATCGCCATTCTTCATCTTATGGGCATAGGAAACCAGCTCAGACAACGGAGTTGTGATTGATCTGGTGAGAAAGAATGAAACACAGGTTGCCAGAAACAGGGCAACGGCACTGAAAATCATCAACATCTCTGAACTCTTTTCTTCTCCTGAAAGAATACGCTCCAACTGATCCGCCAGCACAGCCTCACTTCCTTCAACCAGATCATCCACAATGACAGTGAGTTTTTCAGCAAACTGATCAAACTGATCCATCAGCTTGTTTCCCGATTCCGGTCCGCCTTTGATATAGGCGGCGGCGAGTTTTTTCCCCATGGCATAGTAGGCATCCAGACTCTCCCTAAGGGAGGACATGGTTCGCACCATCTCACTGTTTCCTGCCTGCTGAAGATCCCTTCTTGCGGAATCAATGCGTTTTACCGCATCCTGATAAAACTTTTCAGCCTCGGCATAGCCATCATCGTATCCGGCTGCTGCCCTGGTTGCCGATATATCAGTGAGCCACTGTTGAATCTGGAGGATATCTGCTTGAATATGCAAGTAATTTATCAGACTGGGATACACTTCCTCTTTAACAGAGGCTGTTAAAGAGGAAATATTTTTATTCTGTAAATTTATCAGGTAATTCGCAAAAAGAAACATTAGACAGACGACTGTAAACGCCCCCAAGATTCTGCCCTGCATGGGTGTATTTTTTAACTTCATCATGATAATACCTCAGCCAAGACCGATGGAGGACTCAACAATGTAGAATGTTGTTCTGACAAACTCTTCGACCTCCTTCATTCTGCTAATAAAAATTATCGTTTGTCAAACAGATTTTTTAACCACGGCATTCTTTTTCTGCAACCAATTATCATTATCTCAAAGACCCTGAACTCCACCAGAATCCGAGTAGCAGGGGCCCTGGTGCACCTCATAATTCAGGCAAACATTGCATAACCCGTGGCACCAAGCATCAACCCAACCATTATCAGATTAATCCCAAAGAGCAACCAACTGGAACCTATAATCTTTGGAATAAGCGCACCAGCGCCACACCAGGCGCTGTGAAAAACAAGGAGGCCAACCAGAAAGGAGAAAACAAACACCATCGCCTGGGGAACAAGGGGTTGTTCCGGGTTCATAAACTGACTGAATGCAACCACCGCCATGGCCCAGCTCTTTGGACTTAAAGGGTGGATCAACAGCCCCTCGTAAAAGCTAAAACGTTTCTCCACTTTTTTACTGCTGAACTGGAGGAAAAGTATCTTTCCCGCCAGATACAATATGTAGAGCGATCCGGCTATACGCAGGGTAATGGCAGCCACCGGTGATGCCACAATAACCCCACCCAGGCCACAGGCAACCAGGGAGTCAAGAAAAATACACCCCACCGCGGTCCCCACGAGAAAAGGGATAGAACTGGAAAACCCTGTGGTTTGCCCGATGGCAAGCATTGTCAGGTTCCCCGGACCCGGAGTTCCGGTCATGGCGATGACAAAAATAATAAACGGAAAAAGATTATCCAGCATTTTAAAATCCTGACTATGGTCACACCATTGAGATACCAACGAGACCAGCTTGGAACAGTAGCTTAGCGTCCTGCTGTCCCTTGGTGAAATTCTGTATTTAAGCAGCTGTTTTCAGACTGGAGTCAACTACCAGCTCAGAGCTGTTTACCCCATGGGGTAAAGAATATCACTGTGTACTTCATCACAGAGCAGCATCGTTTCACTTGACAACTCTAAATCCATGGCAGCCAGAGAATCATCTAGCTGTGCCAGACTGGTCACTCCGATGATGGTTGAAGCCACAAAATCAAACTGCTTGCTCCACGCCACAGCAAGGGTGGCAGGAGCGACAGCTAACTTTTCCGCAATAGCTACATAACGTTCAGTTGCAGCAAGGGTCCTTGTGTTCACAAAACGGGCCACCATGGCTCTGATTCTCGGATCCTCCGACTGCGAATATATCTTGAACCTGCCCTTCACAGCCGAGTCCACATTATACTTGCCAGTCAGCACTCCGCCTGCTATGGGAGAATAAGGAAGCAGTGATATCTGCTCCCTGCGACACATTTCCACCATCTCGTCGAGGAAGCGTCGATTCAACAGAGAAAAATTATTCTGGATGGACTCGAATCGCTTATACCCGTGAGCCTCTGCAATCATATTGGACTTCGTTGTTCCATAGGCTGTGTCATTAGACGTTCCAATATAACGTACCTTTCCGGAACGTACCAGCATATCAAAGGCCTCCATGGATTCTTCACGCGGCACCACCGTGTCGGGCCAATGCACCTGATAAAGATCAATATATTCGCACTTCAAGCGACGCAGGCTGCCCTCCACTCCCTTCACAATATGATGGCGGTCAATTGCTGTAAGTCCTGCCCGTACAGGTGGGACAAACCAGCCGGAAGCCGCACCAGCCACCTTGGTGGCTACAATGAGAGAATCCCTGTCCTTTCCCTGCAACCACTCGCCCACAATTTTTTCTGTAATACCGATGGTCGCGGCCCGTGGCGGCACCGGGTAAACCTCAGCAGTATCAAGAAAATTGATCCCGGCATCACAGGCCTTATCCATGATAGCAAAACTCGTCTTTTTGTCACACATGGAGCCAAATGTCATGGTTCCAAGACAGATGGGGCTCACCCGCAGACCACTTCTTCCAATATATCGATATTCCATAACAGGACTCCTTTTCCATTATATCTGAATCCGTGACGGCCTCAGGATTGTTTTCTTATAACACATTGAAGTTCTAACATAAAATCAACAACCAGGTATGTTAAAAAAACCAGTCTGTACCACCATCGAACGCTCACTGTTTCGGACTATTAAATCCAGGAAGATCCCTGACAAAGGTAAAAAGTACATTACCCCACTTTACCAGTGGACGCTGCACACGGATATTTTCATCGATTCCGGGAACTATACCGGGCAGACGCACCTCAAGTGCTGTCAACTCTCCTGAATATGGGATACGGGCCACCGCCAGCCATCTCGGAAGTGTCTCCCAGCGCCTGATGTCAGGACCTTCAAGCATACCGATCAAAATGATTCTGGTAAGCGCTCCAAGAAACTCATCCTGATTCTCAACAGATCGGGTCACAGCCTCTTTAGCGGCTATACGGGCTGCCATCTTTACAATACGTGCCGGTGCTTCGAGATTCCAGGTAGCAAAAGTCAGCCTGCTGATACTGGTTAGAATTGTGGCTTCACCCAGATATTTATTCTCTGCATAAATACGTATTGCAGGATGATAAAAGCCCATACCATACTGCCCCCTCATCTCCGCGCCCGTTGGTGAATGGCCCAGAAGAATGAAACAGACCAGTTCCTGCTGCTGATCAGTATATGAAGTTTGTCCGGCAATAGAAGCACCACCAATCCGACCCCGTTGGTCAATCTGGATATCGGGCAATAAATCATTGGCCACCCCATACTGCACGGCAGCATTAGAACTGTCTCCTGTCATCTCCAGAATAAACGCCGCAAGGTATCTGGAGAAGGCGTCGTCCGGATACTCCTCCCCACGTTCGTCAGGTCGAAGCGAGTGGATGATTCTTCTCGCCTCCACCCCTGCATCGGCCCAGTTATCCATCGCCAGATGATTCAGAGCTGCCATGGAATGAAGCAGGGTTTGCTCGTATGGATCACCCTCGAAAGAATAGACTGCATCATTGGCAACCCAGCTGCCCACGCCTTCCGAAACAGAGTAGGTCTCAAGCAGAGTTATGATATCATTTGCCTGAATAAAATCTGACGAACTTTTTTCATAATCCCCCTCTGCCTGATAAATAGTACCGCGTTCCATCAAAATCAGTACGGAATCTTTTCCAGCAATTTCCCCTGTACCTACTTTTTCCAGAGCATGCTGGTACTCACCTTTGTAAAATGCCTCCCTTGCTTCTGGCAGATTATGCCGCGAGCAGGATGCCAGAACCAAAAGACAGCACCCGGCAGCAAAAAGCCGCAGAGTCAGAACAACCTGAGCTGTTCGATGGAACGAAACCACGAAATTACCAGCCTATAAGCGGAATAGACTCGTTACGGGCAAACTCCTCTTCTGCTGTCCAGACAATAAGACCGGAACTAAGATCTGTGACTTCCATCGTTAATTTGTAATAGTTGAGACGCTGTGAAGACAGACGAACCTGCCTGGCACTCTTCTGGGTCATCTGGGTCAGGGAACCGGTAATCATATATTTTGCCCCCGCCTGCTGGCCGATTGCAGCCATCTGCTCCGGCGTAACATTGGCTGCCTGATAGCCCTGTTCATCAAGGAGATCCTTTCTTCTGGCAGTGTTAACAAACTGCATCCTGCCACTCTGCAACAGCATGGTCCGCATTCTATCGGTGAGATTCTTGGTATCCACATATTCCCGGGTCCTGTTTTCCACCCCGGCGATACTCATTACCGGCGGCGAACTCTGCTGTTCCATAAAGGAGCTGCCAAGCAGCTTATCCACGATTGCACTGGTGATTTTCCGCATATCAGAAGCATCGTAATCGGCCCGGTAATGTCCTATATTTTCGGGATTGACATCCTGGGTGGATGCCTGAAATGCCGAACATCCCGACAGCAACAGTGTGGTAACAACAAGCAGGGCAAGGCCCCTTACAAGTGAAGTATTCAAAACAGATCCTCCAGTATGAGAGTACTTACAGGGAAATAGTATATCAGCTACAATTCTGAAGCTGTACCAACTTAGTGATTCAAGTCAATATTTTCTTATTGTACAGCCCTAGGATACCTTTTGTAAATTATCTATTTAGAGAATCAGGAACTATTTTCATTTGCCTTTCCCCTGCTTTGCCAGTAGCATTTCAGAAAAAGCCGGCCACAGGAGCGTACCATGAATAAAACTGCCCTATTACTCGCCATCAGTATTCTCTTCCTTTTTTCCGCACTCACGGCCCAGGCTAGGCCTGTTCGGGTCATCATGCTCGACTTTGCCGATGAAACAGGAGGAACTGCAGACAACACCCTCACCGGCCCCTTTGACTCCCGAACCTTTGCAGCAAAAGGGCCGCATTTTCTGCAAAACTCAATTCTCAGTTCACCGGATTTCATACTGATTGACAGGAGAGATTTTATTCGTCAAATCGAAAGACTCCAGCCACGGGATGGGTCAGACCCTGTACCTAAGAGTTTCTTTGCCACTAAGGAACGTCCAACACCGCTGAGACCCACATTTCTCAACGCAGCACGTTCATTACAAGGAGACGCCCTGATACGCGGCAGTCTCCTCTCTCTCTCCACCAGCAAACAGAAAATAAACCAGGGCGGCTACCGCGCAGAATTCATCACCCTCAACTTGAGGGTCATGGTACAGGCCCTCGACACATTAAATGGAAGTGTAATCGCAGCTAAAGAAGGGAAGGCCGAACGCAGGTTCAGACAGACATCCAGTATACAGAATGAAATTGGGGAAGATGAGCTGCTCGACCTGTATCAGTCTGCAATTGCTGCAGCGGTTACAGATATCACAACCCAGCTCAAAGGACGGGTGAGCATGGATACAAACGTGAGAATATGGATTTCAACAAGTGCAGACCCAGCCATGATAGAACTGGACGGCATCCTCCTGGGCACCAGCCCCGTTGAAGGTGTTGAAGTCCTGCGCGGAGATCACACTCTCTCTGTTTCCCGGCCCGGATATGAGACCATCACCAAAAAGATCATGCTGGAAAGCAACATGAAAATCACCGTCCCCATGATCTCCGATCAGCTAAATGCAGAGGAGAGAAAAGAGGCCCTCTCAAACATGAACCTGCGCCTGTTGAAAATAAACTGAATCCGTGGCTCTTCGACAGATACCACCTCACTCCACAACTTCAATTTTGACACGGATAACACCAGAGTCCAGATTTGCAATGGCATCAAAAGCCGTACGGGAGAGATCAATGATCCTGCCTTTAATAAAAGGCCCACGGTCATTGATCTTCACGATCACACTGCTGCTGTTTTTCAGGTTGGTAACCCTTACCCTGGTGCCAAAAGGTAACTTTTTATGGGCAGCGGTGAGAGAGTACTGATTAAAACGCTCCCCACTGGCAGTTTTTCTGAATTGAAACTTCATGGCATAATATGATGCTTTTCCATACTCAGTGTGGCCAATCAGCTTCGGAGAACTCTTCGGAGAAATGGTGGCACAGCTGCTCAGCAGGAATACGACTGGTAAGAGACAGACTATTCCTGCCAAGATCTTTCTCAGCATCATTGGAGTGAGTTGCATCTACACCACCACATCACCTTTCAAGCCGATTTCTTCTGCCACGTCCTGCATACCTGATATGGTATCAACAATGAGATCCGCAACCTGCAGGCCAAGCATATCTGCACCCTTCTCTATTATGGCGCGATCCACACCCGCAGCAAAACGCTTATCCTTCCATTTTTTCTTAACCGATTTTGGCTTGAGATCCATGACACTTTTTGAGGGACGTACCAGCGCAGTTGTGGTCACAAGACCGGTGAGCTCGTCAATGGCATACAGTACTTTCTCCATTTCACTCTGTGGTTCAACGTTACTGCATATCCCCCAACCATGGCTCACCACAGCCCGGACATACTCGTCCGGCCAATTATGTTCCCTCAAGATCTCCTCTGCTTTGGTACAATGCTGATCCGGAAACTGTTCATAGTCAAGATCATGGATCAGGCCAACGACACCCCACTTCTCTTGGTCCTCACCTCTTTTTCGGGCGCAAAACCTCATCACGCCCTCCACAGACAGAGCGTGCTTAATCAAGCTCTCTGACTGATTATACTCTCGCAGCAGATCAAGCGCCTGCTGCCTGGTTGGTATGTGTCCCATAGAAATCATCCTGAATCGAAATTATCACCTACAACTACCTACAGAAGAGCCGTGTTTGTTACATTAGAGCTTCCTCAATAAGTCATCCAGCTACAAGCTGAATGGATTTTACTGGCATGAGCCAGTCCGTAAATTTAGCCAATATTTTTACCAAAAGGGCCAATTGTACAAATCCAAGAGTCTTTTTGA
>Ga0256840_1000297_pt1 | contig 50613 bp, 44 predicted proteins | sample 355202metaG_FD_185969 | JGI IMG/M metagenome (GOLD analysis project Ga0256840, IMG submission 185969) | Hydrothermal vent microbial communities from Mid Atlantic Ridge, Atlantic Ocean - 355-202 | ecosystem: Environmental > Aquatic > Marine > Hydrothermal vents | place: Atlantic Ocean: Mid...
TTTAAATACCGATTTGTATTACCAAAAAGAAGGTTCAAAATGGGAGTTTAAACTCTCGGCGATTAATTTGTTAAACACAAAGAGTATTAATGAAGATTTTTTTAGCGAATACTTGCAAAGCTCCGCCAACTATTTGGTACAACCTAGAATGGTGATGTTTAGTATAAAGTATGATTTATAGAAGATTTTAGCGAATAAAAAATTGTTTATAAAACTACAAGCCAAGTATTGTCAATTAAAAACCTAAGGTAATAACTTTTTTAAAATTTCCTTTTTGTTGAGTTTCGGTTGTTCATTGTCTAATTTATAATCGAGTTTCCAACCAAAAGTATCTACCATTTGCTCGATGATATTAAGCGTTTCCAAAGCCTTATTTTGTGCAGAGAGTAACAAATTACTTTCCGGAATTTTATCGGCAATATTTTGTTTGATTTTTTTATTGAGTTCGGTAAGTTCGGAAGCGTCAAATTTATTAAAAAGTCCGTTTTTTACATCATAAAATTCGATATCGGTTTCAATACTTAAAACTTCCGGCTCCGGAAAACGTAAAATTTTAATTGTTCTTTTATCCGGATTTACTTTAAATTGTACTTTTTTCATATTAAAACCGATATATACCTTCGCATTAGCGAGAACAATTGCCTTTTTTTTACTGGAAACCATATTTAACAAAGAATTTTTTACATCCGAAAAATGCATAATCTCATTAAAATTACCTTCCACCGTAATTAATTTGGAAACATTTTTAATTTTATCAAGTAAAATAACGGATTGCTCTTTAGATTTCTCCTTAAAAAAAGATTTTTTAGAAAACAGATAATATAATGCCAAAACAAAAGCACCGAAAACAAATCCTAATAAAAAATCCATAGTTTATAATTTATACAAAGTTAGTTAATATTTTTTTAAATCTCTTTTAAAATAGCTATTTACGTATATAAATTAGAGCAGTCAATATCCATACCATTTTTGTAAATTTGATGTTCATTAAAAACAAAAATATAGACAAAATGAAGAAGATTTTTTTATTATTTAGTATTCTAATTAGTGTAATTGTAGTGCAAGCACAAGATATTTCAGATAACGCATTAGGTTTGCGATTTGGAGATAATGATGGTTTAGGAGCAGAAATCAGTTATCAAAAATCCTTATCGGAAAGCACACGATTGGAAGCAGGATTAGCGTGGAGAAGCCGGAAACATTATAATGCTCTTAAAATTACAGCAACTCATCAATGGGTTTTTGATTTAGAAGGTTTAGAAGGTGTAAATTGGTATGTTGGTGCAGGTGGAGGTCTTGGCTCTTGGAGCATTAAAGACGGTTATGCAGGTGATGACGGAACTTTTTTGTTTTTGGCAGGTGATATTGGTATTGAATATAAATTTGATATTCCGTTGCAAATAGCATTAGACTTTAGACCTGAATTAGGTTTTGCTGATTATAATAATGATTTAGGTTTGGATATTGCATTAGCAGTACGATATACTTTTTAAGAAATATTTATTCCCTTAAATATGTTTACCGTTTTTGTCATTTATACTGACAAAAACGGTTTTTTTGTATTTCTGTTTTTCTATCACGTATATTGTAAACACTTCATTACCTTTGTAAAAAAATAAAAGTTATTTATATTTTTACGCAACCTTTTCAATCTTTTTAGTTTAGATTGTAGAACCTAAATTTATCAGATTATGAAAAAAATATTTTTATTCACAAGTTTTATTATTTTATTATTGTCTTGTAATACCGAGACTAATACCGACGATACTTCCTTATTAAGTGGAGATTGGTTTATGGATGACCTTACCTATTTTGATGTTTTTTCGCGAAATTTATCAGAAGAATATATATTATTCACATTCAATACTGACAGTAATATATTAGAAGTTGTAAATTATAATTCATATGATGCTTTATTGCCAACAGGAGAATATAATTTTATATATACTGAAAATGAAATAGTTATCACAAGAAATGATCAAACATTAACTTTTAACTATAGATTTGAAGGAGAAAATTTAATTTTTGAACATCAAGAGCAAGATAATATAACGGACATTGAAGTTTGGTTTACACCTAAAATGCAAAACTGTATTAATAATCCTTTTGAAGAATTAGAATGGTTAAATGATATTAAAATAATGATGACCCAATTAGAAGGTGAATCAGCAAAGCAGATTATACAATTTGTTTATAATGATGAATGTGTATATCTAACAAAGATCGGTGGATTGATTAAGGTATACAATACACAAGGAACTGTTATTTGCGAAATAAATGGTACAACAAATTCTTGTCCCGATTTTTATGATGTGGCAACAAATAGAAGAATTTTATTTAGTGATTTAATAGTTTTGTCTGAATAATAAATACATTTTGTTTGAGTTTAGAGGATTTAATATATCATTGTAAAAATAAAAATAGAGTTGCACAATCACAACTTTATCAAATATATAAAGATGATTTGTTTGGTATTTGTTTAAAGTATTGTAGAAATACTGCTGATGCAGAAGATGTATTACAGGATAGTTTTATTACTATTTTCACAAAGATTAATACATATAAATCTAATGGCTCTTTTGAAGGTTGGATGAAAAAAATAACGATTAATAAAGCAATTGATAAATATCATTCAAAAAAAGTAAAATTATTACCTTTAATAGAACAAATTACACCTCAAATTACTATTGAAGATAACTTAAACACATATTCCTTAGATGCTATATTATTATTAGTACAACAGTTGCCGGATAAGTATAGAATTGTATTTTCTTTATATGAGTTAGATGATTACACACATAAGGAAATAGCTAATTTATTAAATATTAGTATTGGAACATCGAAATCAAATCTGCATAGAGCTAAAAAAATATTAAAGAGAAAGCTTTTAGACATTAAAAGCCTTAAAAATCATGGATAATAATAAAGAAATAGGAAAAGCTTTTAAAGAAAAGCTTTCTAATTTAAAGCAAAGTCCTTCTGACTTAGTTTGGGATAATATTGTTGAAAAATTAAATGAAAAGAAGAAGAAACCTTTTTTTTATACTTTAATGCGAGCAGTAGTAATTGTTTTATTTATTTTTAGTATTGTTTTTATTTATAATAAGAATTCCAAGAAAACAGTAAATAATATTTCTAAATCTAAAGGAAAATCACCTAAACAAAATAGATTAAAAGAAAAAGAATCATATAAGGTGTCAGATTTAAAGTATCATAAAAATATTACGGGTAATAGTAAAAAAGACATTTCTAAAACAGGAACAGAAAATACAGATAAAAAAATAGAAATTACTAAATCAAATAATAAAACATTTAAGTTAGGAATTAGTAATTTATCAAAAAACATTTATAAAACTATCTTAAAAAACCATAGTAAAAATCTAAATATTGGAATTGCCTTAAAAAAAGGAAGGACAAACCTAAAAACTGAATATTTAAATTCCAAACAAGACCATAAAATAGCAATTACTAAAAAAGCACTTTTAGATAAAGAAAATAAAAGAAGAAAAATTTCAAAAATTTTGATGAATAACATAAAACAGATTAAAAATAATTATCCAAATTTCATTTATGCTCCTTTGCCAAAAACAAAAAATGAAATGCTGGTTATTAAAGAAAATACAAAAATTAAAAAAACAAATTTTTGGGAAATATCTGTTAAAGGAACGCCAATTTATTATGGTTCATTTAAAAGAGCATCTGCAATTGATAACGCATTCTCTAAAACGAATTCTGAAAAATCAACAATTGCATACAATGTGCAATTGAGTATTCCAGTCTTTAATAAATTAAAATTTAGAATGGGTTTTAGTAAAATAGATCTTTCTTATATTACTAATAATTTAACAACCGAAACAATCTATAATTCGCAATTACCATTGGTGTCGGAGGTAAATATTGGTGTAATTGGTATACAAACATCCGGCAATTATTTATATGGTTATAATGAAGAGCTATTTATTAATCCCAACACAACATTTAAAATATATCAAAATATTGGTTACGTGGAAATTCCTTTCGAATTTTCATATAAGATACTAAATAAAAATATAGAATTTAACTTTATTTCAGGAGTTAGTTTTTTACTACTACAATATAATGATATTTTAATAAATGATAAGTTTAAATTAACTGAAGCAAACAATATAAATAAATTAACCTATACGGCTAATATAGGTTTTGCAATAGAATATCCTATTATGAAGCATATTAATTTTACTTTGGAACCTATACTTAAAACACAATTTAACACTTATAATGATAAGACTAGATATAAACCTTATTTTTTTGGTTTATCTTCTGGATTTGTATATAAGTTTTAATACGATGCTTGCTTTTAAATGCTTGATATTTAGAATTTTTTGATGTAATTTTCTTAATCTAATATTAATTCTCGAAAAATTTTATTTTTTACTTGAACTTATGAATTTTAAGACTTTAATGAAATAAAAATAAGTCAATTTTTTAGTTAGTCTATATAATATAAAACGGTTTTTTTGTATTTCTGTTTTTCTATCACGTATATTGTAAACACTTCATTACCTTTGTAAAAAAATAAAGATGGCACATAAAGCAGGTTTTGTTAATATAATAGGAAATCCAAATGTAGGAAAATCCACTTTGATGAATGCCTTAATAGGCGAAAAATTATCGATAATTACTTCTAAGGCACAGACAACACGTCATCGTATTTTAGGAATTGTAAGTGGTGATGATTTTCAGATTATTTTTTCAGACACACCTGGAATTATAAAACCTGCCTATCAATTGCAAGAATCGATGATGGATTTTGTGAAATCTGCTTTTGAAGATGCAGATATTTTAATTTATATGGTTGAAATCGGTGAAAAAGATTTAAAAGATGAAGCATTTTTTAAAAAAATAACCAATTCTAAAATTCCGGTTTTGCTATTAATCAATAAAGTGGATAAATCGACACAAGAAGAAGTAGAAAAGGCCGTTGATTATTGGAAAGAGAAAGTACCAAATGCACAGATTTTGCCAATTTCGGCATTGGTTGGTTTTAATATAAAAACAGTTTTTGATAAAATTTTGGAATTATTACCCGAAAATCCGGCTTTTTACCCAAAAGATCAATTAACCGATAAACCGGAACGTTTTTTTGTAAACGAAACCATTCGCGAAAAAATGTTGGTACATTATAAAAAGGAAATTCCGTATTCTGTTGAAATTGACACCGAAGAGTTTTTTGAAGATAAAAATATTATTAGAATTCGTTCGGTTATTATGGTAGAACGCAATTCGCAAAAAGGTATTGTAATTGGTCATAAAGGCTTGTCATTAAAACGTGTTGGAAGTGAAGCAAGACGTGATTTAGAAAAGTTTTTCGGTAAGAAAATCTTTTTAGAACTCTATGTGAAAGTCAATAAAAACTGGCGTAATAACCCGAAACAATTACGTAGATTTGGATATAAGGATTGATGATTTAAGATTTAAGATTTGAGATTTTTTAATCACCTCTATGTAATAACCTTTGCAATTTTTACAATTAAACCTCTCCGTATAATTACAACTGCTTAGTAAGTGATTGCACAATTTTATTATCGGCTAAAAACTCTTTTAAAATTACTTTAATTGCAGTATAAGTTGGTACAGCAACTACCATTCCTAGAATGCCAAACAGACTTCCAAAAACCAATATTGCCAAGAATATTTCTAACGGATGTGATTTTACACTTCTCGAAAAAATTAATGGCTGACTAACAAAATTATCAATAAGTTGAGCGAAAACATACCCAATTAAAACATAGGTAGTTTTTGGTAGAATTTCCGTTTGAAAATCCAAATGCAAATTGCTGGTCATCGTTAAAAATACCATTAAAAAAGCACCAATTAGAGGACCAACATAAGGTATTAAATTTAATACAGCACAAAGCAATGCTATTACAAAAGCATTTTCTACTCCAAAAACACTTAAAATAATAGTGTAAAGAATAAGTAAAATACTAATCTGAAAAATTAGACCTACAAAATATCTGGATAACAAATCTTTTATAGTGTTAAAAGATTTTAATACTTTTGATTCGCTTCCTTTCGGTGCAATAGTTATTAATGCTCTATTAAAAAGGTCACTATCTTTCATAAAAAAGAAAGAGATAAATAAAACCGAAAGCATACCGATAACAATATTTCCGAATGCACCAACAAAGGAATTGACCAAATCCGGTAATTTATTGATAACCGAAGAAACGTTTAAACTTTGTAATTGTTCAAATATATTAATGTTTTTTGCTTTAAAATAATCGTTAAGTTGAACTAAAATCTGTTGTATTTGTTCTTGAAATTGTTCACTATTCAGCAAAGATAAATTTTCACTTTGCTTTTCAATCAACGGAATCATCATTCTAATAAAACCAAAAAGAATTCCTACAAACAAAAGCATGGTAGCCAAAACAGCAAGTGAATTTTTAAATTTTAATTTTTTCCTGAAAAAACGAATTATTGGCCTGGCAATAAGTGCAACTACTGCCGCAATAGCAATATAGGTGAGAATAGATTGGATTTTATAAAAAAAATACAAGAGTAAAAAAACACCTGTTAATATGGCAACCGCTCTAACAATTCCGTTTGCAATTTCTTTTGAAGTCATAAAAATTTTATAATTACCGTAAATCTACACTTTTTTTGTCAATTGCTCCAAATCCAAACCACCATAATTACCGGAGCTCATTAATAATAAAGCCGTATTTTCTAAATTTTGAGCCATTAGATAATCCGAAAATTCTTTCGGATTGGTAAAAACAAGTAAATCTTTGCGATGAAATGCTTTAAAAATATGCTCTTCACTTACTTTTTCTAATTTTTTGATAGCAACGGCTTTGGGTGAATAAAAAACAACTGCTTTATCCGCTTTGTCTAATGCTCCTTTGTATTCTTTTAGAAAATAGGCATTTAGACTGCTGTACGTATGTAATTCTAAGCAAGCAAATAAAGTTTTGTCTTTAAATTGTTCTTTAACCGAAGCAGTTGTAGCCATAACCTTACTTGGCGAATGTGCAAAATCTTTAAAAATTACGGTTTTGTTGTTTTCCGCTAATTTTTCCAAACGTTTGCTGGCACCTTTAAAACTTGTAATTGCTTCGTAAAAATCTTCTTCCTGCACACCTATTAGTTGGCAAATCCATTTTGCTCCTTCTAAATTTTGCAAGTTGTGTTTCCCGAAAATTTCAAGAGGTACTTCACCGAAACGCGTAATAAGATAAGTAATCCCGTTTTTAATAATGTGTTTTGGCGTTTTATACGGATATTTTTTTATTACCTTATCGGAAGCAGTTACAATTTCATTTAAAATTTTATCTTCTTCATTATAAACTAACATACCACCATCGGTAATTTTATTGATGAAAATTTTGAATTGTTCCACATAATTTTCAAAAGTAGGGAAGACGTTAATGTGATCCCAAGCAATTCCGCTAAGCAAAGCAATATTAGGTTTGTATAAATGAAATTTAGGACGTAAATCTAAAGGTGAACTTAAATATTCGTCGCCTTCTAAAATCATAAAGTCATTTTCTTTGGTTAGTTTTACCATGGTATCAAAGCCTTCTAATTGAGCTCCAACCATATAATCTACGTCTTTGTTAAAATAATTTAGCACGTGTAAAATCATTGAAGTAATGGTTGTTTTACCATGACTTCCGCCAATAACTACTCTGGTTTTATCTTTGGATTGCTCGTATAAAAACTCTGGATACGAATATATTTTTAAACCCAATTCTTGTGCTTTTAAGAGTTCGGGATTCTCTTTTTTTGCATGCATTCCTAAAATTACGGCATCAATATCTTTGGTGATTTTATTAGGAAACCAACCAAATTCTTCCGGCAATAGACCGTATTTTTCCAATCTGAATTTAGACGGATTGTGGATCGTGTCGTCACTTCCGGTAATTTTTTCGCCTTTTTTATGTAGAGCGATAGCAAGATTGTGCATTGCCGAACCGCCGATTGCTATAAAATGGATGTGCATTATATTTCGTTTTTAGCTTGGTTGTAATAGCGCATTAATTCGTTTAAATTTAATGTACCGATATCTTTTTGATCTTTTTTTATGGCTTTTTCCAAATCTTTAAATCGTTTTATAAATTTCAGATTTGTTTTTTCCAGAGCATTTTCTACATTTATATTTTTAGAACGAGCAAAATTAATTAGAGCAAAGAGTAAATCGCCAAATTCTTCTTCTGCTTTTTGGGTGTTATGATTGTCGATTTCGTCTTTAAATTCTTTTAACTCTTCTTCAATTTTATTGTAAAATGACGCATTATCTTGCCATTCAAAACCAACACCGGCAACTTTTTCTTGAATGCGACTTGCTTTTACCAGAGTTGGTAACGATTTTGGTACGCCATCTAAAACCGATTTATCTTTTTTTCCTTCTTTAAGTTTTAATTTTTCCCAGTTTTGCTTTACTTCTTCTTCGTTTTTCACTTTTACATCGCCGTAAATATGCGGATGGCGATAAATGAGTTTTTTAACGATTTCGGTACTTACATCACCAATGTCAAAAGTGTTATTTTCTTCACCTATTTTGGCATAAAAAACAATATGGAGTAATAAATCGCCTAATTCTTTTTTAATTTCTTCTTCGTTGTTTTCTAAAATAGCATCACCTAATTCGTAAGTTTCTTCAATAGTTAGAGGTCGCAAACTTTCGTAGGTTTGTTTTTTATCCCACGGACATTTTTCGCGTAGTTCATCCATTACATCAAGTAATTTTGAAAAAGCCTCTAATTTTTGTTCTTTGGTGTTCATTGTGTATGCTATAAAAAAAGAGATTGTTTTTTAGACAACCTCTTTTTGTTTATTCTTCTTCTTCGGAAGTTGCTTTTTTTTTTATAGATTCAAAATCAAAATCGGCATCTACCAGTAAATTATACCATTGCACAATTTTTTTTATGTTACTTGGATAAACGCGTTCACGGTCGTAATTTGGCAAAACACTTTCTAAAAAATCTTCTAAAACCTTTTTGCTTTCTTTGTGATTAATGGTTTTTTTTCCGTTTTCTTTTTTGTAGATATTGTAAAATACTTCTCGTAAAGGTACTTCATCTTCATAGGTATAGATTGCAATATCGTTTAATCCACTAACATTATGAATGTTTAGAATAGGAAATTTTTTTTCATTATCCAAGGATTGTACAATTAATCCGGTTTTGCTTTGGCTTTCAATTTTAAAAATTCCGGGTTTACCCGAAACAACTATTAATTTTTCGATCGTCATTTTTATCAATTTTAGTTACTGTTTTATGTTTATTTTGCTTTCGGAAATTTCATTCTGTAATCTACGTTTACTTTTCCTTTGCTTATTTTTTCTAATTTTTTCTTTAATAATTTCTTTTTTAAAGTAGAGAGTTTATCGGTAAATAGGATGCCTTCAATGTGGTCGTATTCATGTTGTACAACGCGAGCAGCCAAACCGTTTAAGGTTTCTTTATGAGGTTTAAAATTTTCATCAACGTATTCTATGGTTATGGTGTCTTTGCGTTTTACGTCTTCACGAATATTTGGGATGCTTAGGCAACCTTCGTTAAAATTCCATTCGTCACCTTCTTCTTTGGTGATTTTGGCATTGATGAATACTTTGTTAAAATTAGCTAGCACTTCACATTCTTCATCAGATAATTCATCATCTTCTGCAAATGGTCTGGTATCCACAATAAAAAGGCGAATAGCTTTATTTATTTGCGGAGCGGCAAGCCCAACACCTTGGGCATTTTCCATAGTTTCACGCATATTTGCGATTAATTTGTCTAAATCGCTGTAATCTTTATCGATATCCACACATTTTTTTCGTAAAACAGGATCACCGTATGCTATAATTGGTAGTATCATTTTTTGTTATTTTTGCTCTAAATAAGTTTGTAATATAATGGTGGCACTAATTTCATCTAAAAGTGCTTTATTTTGTCTTTTTTTCTTTGAGAGACCACTGTCAATCATTGTTTGCATTGCCATTTTGGAGGTAAATCTCTCATCGATTCGTTTAATAGGAATGTTAAAATTCCGTTTTAATTTTTCAATAAACGGTAAGATTAACACTTCGCTTTCTGATGGCTGATTATTCATTTGCTTTGGTTCGCCTATAACAAATAGTTCTACATCATTGGATTTGGTGTAATTTTTTAAAAACGGAATTAATTCCTTAGTAGCAACCGTGGTAAGTCCTGAGGCGATTATTTGCAAATCGTCTGTTACAGCTATTCCTGTTCTTTTTTTTCCGAAATCCAAAGCGAGGACTTTTCCCATATATTTTTATTAATTTTGGCAAAATTACTATTTTTATGCATTACTTTTGTGTTTTAATTTAATTTTAAGATAAATTGTTAGTATCATTTATATGGAAGAACTAAGAAAAAGCATTGAACAAGCTTGGGAGAACAAAGATTTATTACAAAACGCAGCTACACAAGAAGCCATACGAAAAGTAATTGCTCTTTTAGATGAAGGTGTTTTACGTGTTGCCGAACCTAAAGACGGCGATTGGCAAGTAAACGAATGGGTTAAAAAAGCAGTTGTTATGTATTTTCCTATTCAGAAAATGAAAACAATAGAAGTTGGTATTTTTGAATACCATGATAAAATTCCGTTAAAGAAAAATTATAAAGAAAAAGGAATTCGTGTTGTGCCGCATGCTGTTGCCAGATATGGTTCGTATATTTCGGGAGGTACGATTTTAATGCCGAGCTATGTAAACATTGGAGCATATGTAGATAAAGGTACTATGGTAGATACTTGGGCAACGGTTGGTTCTTGTGCACAAATAGGTAAAAATGTGCATTTAAGTGGCGGTGTTGGTATTGGTGGTGTTTTAGAACCTTTGCAAGCTTCACCGGTAATTATTGAAGATGATTGTTTTATTGGTAGTCGATGTATTGTTGTAGAAGGTGTTCGTGTAAAGAAAGAAGCTGTTTTAGGTGCTAATGTGGTTTTAACAATGAGCACCAAAATTATTGATGTTACCGGAGATGAACCAATAATCTATAAAGGAATAGTGCCTGAACGTTCGGTAGTAATTCCCGGAAGTTATCCAAAAAAGTTTGCCGCTGGAACCTACAATGTGCCTTGTGCCTTAATTATTGGTAAACGAAAAGAAAGTACAAATAAAAAGACTTCCTTAAATGACGCTTTGCGTGAAAATGAGGTGGCGGTTTAAGATTAATTATGAAGATACTTGTTATTCAACAAAAGATGATTGGGGATGTTTTAGTCAGTTCAATATTATGTGAAAATCTTAAATTAAAATATCCGAATGCTCAGATAGATTATATGATATATGAGAGTACTCTGCCTGTTATAAAAGAAAATAAGTACGTTGATAATTTTGTCATTTTTACAAATAGACATAGGAATAATAAGATAGAATTTTTAAAATTTTTATTCCAAATAAGGAAAAAAAAATATGATATTGTTATTGATGCATACTCCAAACTAGAAAGCTGGATAACTGTTTTATTTTCAGGAGCTAATAGAAAAATATCATATGAAAAAAAATGGCGAAATTTTTTATACACAGATAATATACCTGAAATTAAAGAACCAAAATCTAATGTAGGTTTAATTATAGAAAAAAGATTATCTTTACTAAATACGCTTAATTTTAAGAGACCATTAGAAGTATTTCCTAAAATTTATTTGACTGAAAAAGAAAATCTTTCAGCCGTAAATTTATTAAAGCAAGGAGGTCTTGATTTGAAAAAACAGACTGTAATGATGTCAATTATCGGAAGTACAGAAAATAAAACATATCCGTTGGATTATATGTCTAAAATTGTTGATTTTATTGCTGATAAAATGGATGTTAATATTTTGTTTAATTATATTCCAAATCAAATAAATCAAGCCAAATCGGTATATGAAGGCTGTAAGAATACAACAAAAGAAAAAATATTTTTTGATGTTTTGGGTAACAACCTTCGATCCTATATTGCGATTGTTAATCAATGTGATTTTATTGTAGGTAATGATAGCGGTGCAATAAATATTGCTAAAGCATTAAAAAAGCCCTCATTTATTATTTTTTCACCTTGGATTGATAAAAAATATTGGGCTACATTTGAAGATGGCATTAATAATTTATCTGTTCATCTAAAAGACTTTAATCCATCACTTTTTAAAAATAAATCTAAAAAATGGATAAAAAATAATACTTTAAATTTGTATTCACAATTTAAACCGGAATATATTTATAACGCTTTAGATTTGTTTTTAGATAATAGAATTTCATCGAATAAAGTGGATTATTGTATTGATAATTTTAAGGAAGAATATAATAAAAAGAAATTAGAAAAGGTTTCAGGTTTAATTATTACTTATAATGAAGAAAAGTATATAGAAAATATAATTAAAAATCTAGATTTTGTTGATGAATTGGTAATTGTAGATTCTTTTAGTACAGACAAAACAATTGCTATTATAAATAAATACAAACATGTAAAATTAATTCAAAATCATTTTGTTAATTTTTCAGAACAACGAAATTTTGCTTTAAAACAAGTAAAATATGATTGGATTTTATTTGTTGATGTAGATGAGTATATCGATGAAAAATTAAAAAATGAAATTAATAATACGAGATTACATATAGGAGATTATAAAGCGTTTCAGTTTAAGAGAATATTTTATTTTAAAGATAAACCATTAAGATTCTCAGGAATGCAAAACGATAAAGTTTTTAGATTTTTTAATAAAAAATTTGCTATATACGATTCTAAAAAATACGTACATGAAACTTTAGTTGTTAATGGGAACACCAAAGTGTTTGATAATAAATTGGTTCACTACTCTTATCAAAGTTATGAGAAGCATAAAGAAAAATTAGATTCCTATGCTAGATTAAAGGCTAAAGAATTATATATTAAGAAAGTAAAACCTAATTTTTTTCATTTTTATATTAAACCTTTATACAGATTTATAAAGAATTATTTTATTCAATTAGGTGTTTTAGATGGGAGAAATGGTTTTATTTTATGTAAATTAAATGCTTATGGTGTAAAACAGCGTTATGTAGAATTAAGAAAATTAAATCATAAAAATAATTTAGGTTAAATTTTTTTGATACCATAAGGTGTGATTATAATTTTGTTTTTTTTCACTAATTTCCTTATTTTATTATTTTTTTTTATCATTTCAGGCTTTACATATCCTCTTTCATGGTAAATATGTACACAAATAGCACTATATCTTATCTGTTTAGATTTTATACAAAAATTAAACAAGCGTTCTCCTAGTTCTCTATCCTCTCCTCCGTATTGCATTTCTTCGTTAAAACCATTTACATGTAAAATATCTTTTTTCCATCCGGAAGCATTATGACCATTCCATGAAGCATTTGTAGGTGTTAAAAAGTTTAATAAAGTTGTAATATTTTTATTTTTAGAAAGTTTTAAATTTTTCAAAAAACTACTTTTTAGACCATTATTAATAAGCCAATTAATATCAAAGCAATTTTGATTAATAATGTCACTTTCTGTTAATTTTTCCGAAATGGATTTAGGTAATTTAAAATAACCTCCTGATAAAAAAAAGCCTTTTTCTCTATATTTAATATGTGTTTCTACAAAATCCTTTCTAGCAATACAGTCGCCATCGGTAAAAAGTAAATAATCTGATTTTGAAGCTAAAATAGCTTTATTTAAAATTATAGTCTTTCTAAATCCTTTATCTTGATGCCAAACATGGGTGATTTTTAAATTATTTTTTTCTTTAAAATCATCTATTAATTTTTTAGTTTTTTCAGTAGAGCCATCATCGGCAATAATAATTTCAAAATCTTTAAATGTTTGGTTGTTGTAACTTATTAGTACTTTTTTTAAAGCACTTTCGGAATTGTAGGTGCTAATAATAATAGAAATTGAAGGCATATTTTATGTTTATTTATTGAAATCGTTTATAACATAATTGTAATATTCAATAGTTTCAAATGCTAATTTATCTAAACTAAAATTATTTACAATATGTTTCCTCGCGTTTTTACCTATCTCTAAAGCTTTGTCAAAGTTGTCAAAACAATATGATATATATTTTATGTATTCTGTATGGTTATTTGCTATAAATCCATTTTTATTATTGATAATGATTTCTTTAAAAGAGCCAATATTAGATGTAATTACTACTTTTTCACAAGCCATGGCTTCAGTAACGGTTAGTCCAAAAGTTTCATTTTTAGAAGGGAAAATACAAATATCGGCATTTTGTAATATTTTAGGAATGTCATTATGTTGAATGTTGCTATAGAAAGTGGTGTTTTTTTTTGATAAAATGCTTAAAACATTATTTATTAGGTGTTGTTTATATTTTTCACCTCTGCCAATTATATTGAGTTTTGCCTTTGGATAAATTTTAATAATTTCATTAAACACTTCACATAATATATTTACACCTTTAGCATCTGATAATGTACCGTAGTAAAAAATATTATAAGAAAACGTGTCTTTATTTTTTATTTTTTTAAATTTAGAAACATCAACTCCATTATGTATCACTTTTAAAACATCTATGTTATAGATTTTATTTATAGCATTTTTTGTAAAATGAGATACAGCAATATTATATTTTGTATTTGATAGCGATATTTTTTCTAACTTGATTAGTAGATTCTCTTTTTTATGATTCAAATAATAATTCCAAAAACCTCTAGAACCATGAAATCTTAAAACTAAAGGGATTGAATTGTCCCAAAAAGCATTATAACCATCAAAAACAAATGATTCTATAATATCTATTTTGTTTTTTTTCGCAAAATTTTTAAGTTTTTTAGAGTAATATTTCCTCTCTTTTTTTAAGAAATAATACTGAATTTTATTAATTTTTAGAGATTTAGAAATAGATCTGGCTAATTCGGAAAAGGGTTTTGCTTTTGTATATTTTTTTATAAAATAAACATTTATTTTTCCATCATTAAAAGTGATTTTCTTTTTTGCAAACCCAAAAATATAAACAGTATGCCCATTATTTGTTAATTTTTTTGAAATGGTTTGAATAAACGTGCCTAATCCTCCTGTTGTAGGCAGGTTTGGGTGTGAATATTCATTAGTAAAGAAGAGTATATTCAAAATTAATTGTTTTTTAAAACATCATTTAATTCATCAATCATTTTTTTTGCGATAACTTTTTTTGTAAAATTATCATTTAAAAATTTGAAACCGTTGTTTGTTATTTCTTTTTGTAATAATTGATCATTTAACACTAACTCTACTTTATCTGCAAAATCTATAGGATTACCTACTTCTGCCAAAAAACCTGTTTTTTTATCGACAATAACCTCCGGAATTCCACCTGCATTTGTAGCTACGATAGGTACTTTACAAGCATACGATTCTAATAAAACACCACCGGTAGGTTCGTTGTTTGAAGTAAAAAGGAAAAGATCAAATTCCGGTAAAATTTCCGGTATATCTTTCCTAAAACCGGTAAAAATAATATGGTCGTTTAAATTTTTTTGATTAACCAATTCTTTAATATTTTTTTCCAATTCTCCTTTACCAACAAGAATATATTTTGCTTTAATATTATCTCTTCTTACAAGTTCTTCTACTGTTTTCACCCATGTTATGTGGTCTTTAAAATCGGTAAATTCAGCAATATTTCCAATAATTTTATAATCCGAAGGAATATTATATTCTTTATGCAGTATTCCGTTTTTCTCTTTTTTTTGGAATTTATTAATATCAGTTACACTACCAACCACACACATTTTATTAGTATCTTTTACGGCATATTTTAAAACATCAACGACAGGATTTGAAACGCAAATAATTTTTTGAATTCCTTTATAATTATATTTCCATTTTCTAAAAAAGTTAGTATCTACTCTTTTTATTAAAGTACGACATAAAACAAGAGGTACTTTTAGACCAAAGATTAAAGATGATAATACAGCTAAGGTATGAGCTTTACTATTATGAATAAATATGATGTCAATATTATGTTCTTGACTAATTTTTTTTAATTTTTTAGCAAAAATTAAATTGTATTCAGAATTGACTTTTAATCCAATAACATTAAATTTCTTTTCTTTTGCTACTTTGTATAATTCTGAATCGATTGGACAAATAATTAATTGATCAGTAACATAATTTTTATCTCGAAATTCTTCATATAAATAAATTATTTTTTGTTCGTGACCTCTCCAAACTTTCGATGCTGTAACTTGTAGTAAATTCATTCAAATTTGTATTTTTGCAAATGTATTATAATTTTTAGTATTATTTACATTCGTCTATGTGTCATATTCATAAAATCAGTTCTTTTTTACAAAAAAACCAAACCATCCTCTATCCAACAGATACCATTTACGGCATTGGTTGTGACGCAACAAATTATGATGCAGTACAAAAAATCTATAAAATCAAGCAACGTGAAGAGTCTAAAAGTTTAATCATACTAGTAAATTCCTTTGAGATGTTGCAAAAGTATGTAGAAGAAATTCCTCAAAAAGTAAAAGAATATTTACAAAATACCACAAAACCAACAACGGTTATTTACAATAATCCTAAAAAATTAGCAAAAAATGTTATTGCCAAAGACGGTACAGTGGCTATTAGAATAGTTAAAACCGGATTTGTACATAAATTGTTAAATGAATTTAAAAAACCAATAGTTTCTACTTCGGCAAATATTTCCGGTGAACCTACACCTAAAGATTTTAAAAGCATTTCTAAAAAAATTATCAAAAATGTAGATTTTGTTGTTTCTTTGCCTCTCCAAACGAAAAACGCTAAACCATCAAGCATTATTCGTTTAATCGATGATGAAATCGTATTTTTAAGAGACTAATGAAGAACAAATCGGATTACAAAGAAGCAATAAAACACCCAATATTCAGCTATATAATTCAAGCTGCTAATGCGTTAAATACAGAAACTTACGTAATTGGTGGTTTTGTACGTGATTTTTTATTGCAACGAAATAATAAAAAAGACATTGATATCGTTGCAGTTGGCAGTGGTATTGAACTTGCAAAAAAAGTAGCATCGCTTTTGCCAAACAAACCAAAAGTACAAGTTTTTAAAACTTACGGAACCGCAATGCTACGTTTTAAAGATGTAGAAATCGAATTTGTTGGTGCCAGAAAAGAATCCTATACTAAAGACAGCCGTAATCCACATGTAGAAACCGGAACGTTGGAAGACGATCAAAAAAGAAGAGATTTTACGATTAACGCTTTGGCGATTAGCTTAAACGAACAAAATTTAGGCGAATTATTAGATCCATTTAACGGAATAGAGGATCTTAAAAACAAAATTATTCGTACACCATTAGACCCAAATATTACCTATTCCGACGACCCTTTACGGATGCTACGTGCCATACGTTTTGCCAGTCAGTTACAGTTTCATATAGAGGCAAAATCACTTTATGCCATTGCAAAAAATGCAGAGCGATTAAACATAATTTCTAAAGAACGAATTGTAACCGAACTCAACAAAATACTATTAAGTGAAAAACCATCCATAGGTTTACGTTTGTTATATGAAACCAAATTATTACATCAAATTTTACCGGAGCTTACCGCTCTTCAAGGTGTAGAGTATAAAGAAGGTCAAGGACATAAAGATAACTTTTTCCACACTTTACAGGTAGTGGATAATATAGCTAAAACCACCGATAATCTTTGGTTGCGTTGGGCAGCATTATTGCATGATATTGGTAAAGCACCAACTAAACGATTTGATAAAAAATTAGGATGGACTTTTCATAATCATGAGTTTGTAGGATCTAAAATGGTAGAGAAAATCTTTAAACGATTAAAAATGCCGTTAAACGATAAAATGAAATATGTAAAAAAAATCGTTTTATTAAGTTCCAGACCTATCGTTATTGCCGAAGAAGTTTCAGATGCGGCAGTAAGAAGACTACTTTTTGATGCAGGAGATGATATCGAAGATCTTTTATTACATTGCGAAGCAGACATTACCACGCAAAATGAAGAAAAACGTAAAAAATACCTCAATAATTTTAAACGCGTACGCAATAAAATTAAAGAAGTAGAAGAACGCGATAAAATCCGTAATTTTCAACCACCGATTTCCGGAAAATTAATTATGGACACCTTTAACCTAAAACCTTGTAAGGAAATAGGGATTATTAAAGATGCTATTAAAGATGCTATTTTAGAAGGTGAAATTTCTAATGAATACCAAGCCTCTTTCGATTATATGTTAAAAAAAGGAGCAGAATTAGGCTTAACCACCACTAACAATTCGCATTAATTCGGCACAAAAAATTGCTCCAACCGTTCCTACCGCATAACCCACAACGGCAAGTAAAACACCAACGGTTGCCAACGAAGGATGAAAAGCAGAGGCTACAATAGGAGCAGAGGCTGCTCCACCAACGTTTGCCTGACTACCTACGGCCAAGAAAAAATAAGGAGCTCGTATTAATTTTGCGACAGCAATTAGTAATACTGCGTGGATAAACATCCAGATAATACCTATAAAAATCAAACCTTTATTTTCAAAAATCATCGTTAAATCCATTTTCATTCCGATACTTGCAACCAAAATATAAATAAAAACACTACCAATTTTACTGGCACCGGCTCCTTCAAAATTTCTTGCTTTGGTAAAAGATAAAATAATAGCAATAAGTGTAGAAATACTAATCATCCAAAAGAAATTTGAACCCAAAAAGGTAAGTGAATTTTTTAGAGTTTCACTCTCTAATTTCATTACTATATTTTTAAAAAACGGTGCTAAATAACCGGATAAAAAATGTGAGAATCCAACAGCTCCAAAAGCAATAGCTCCCATAATAATATAATCACTCGTTGTTGGAATGCGTTCTACACTTTCGCTAAATTCGGTTACTTTTTTCTTTAAAGCTTCAATTGCCGAAGTATCTGCTTTTAGCCATTTATCTATTTTGTCTGATTTTCCAATTCCAATAAGGAGTAAAGCCATCCAAATATTAGCAACCACAATATCCACAAAGACCATTCCTCCGTATAAACGCGGATTATACTTGTAAATCTCTAACATTGCCGTTTGGTTTGCTCCACCGCCAATCCAACTTCCCGCAAGGGTAGAAAGGCCACGCCAAACAGCATTAGGTCCTGCTCCTGATACCGCTTCCGGATAAATTGCGGAGACGATTAATATGGCAATAGGTCCGCCAATTATAATCCCAATTGTTCCGGTAAAAAACATAATTAACGCTTTAGGTCCTAAATTAAAAACGGATTTTAAATCCAAACTCAGTGTCATTAAAACCAAAGCAGCCGGAAGTAAATAACGACTGGCAACGTAATAAATATTGGAGCTGTGTTTTATTATTTCGCCGGTTTCGGTTTTAATCTCCCATTCCGGAGCGATGATACCAAAGGTCGTTAACACGGCAGGTAACATATACGCCATAAACAATGCAGGAACAATTTTGTAAAAAAAATACCAGAATCCGGTTTTTTTGTTGGAAGTGTGAAAAATAAGTCCTAAACACACCATTAATAATCCAAAAATCACAGTATCATTGGTGATAAAAGGTTCTTTTAATAATTCGGTTGTTTCTACTGTCATCTATTTAAATATTAAAAATTTTTTCAATTCGTTGTATTGGTTAATTTCAATACTCTTCTTTTCTTTATTAAGTACTTTTTCTATTTGTTTAGGAATAGTAATTTCTTCATTAATTAGAGGATAGATTACATCTAAAAATTTTATAGGATGTGCCGTCTCTAAAAACACACCGATCTGATTATTAGATAAATTAAATTTTTTTAAACCAAGATATCCTATTGCTCCGTGTGGGTCTGCAAGATAGTTATTTTCTTGATATAATTTTTTTATGGTTTCCTTTGTTTCATTATCTGAAAAAGTAAAAGATTTTAAATGTTTTTTTAAACTTGTAAAGTCATTATTGTAAAGCTCTTGTATGCGTATAAAATTACTTGGATTACCAACATCCATCGCATTAGAAATAGTTGGTATAGTAGGTTTAGGTTGGTAAGTTTCGGTTTCTAAATAACGTGTTACCACATTGTTTTCATTTGTTGCCGCAATAAATGTTTTAATAGGCATTCCTAATTTTTGGGCAAGCATTCCGGCACAGATATTACCAAAATTACCACTTGGTACTGAAAATACAATCTCTTTTTGGTGTTTTTTAAGTTCTTTGTAAGCAAAAGCAAAATAGAACATTTGTGGTAGCCATCTTGCAACGTTTATCGAATTTGCTGAAGTTAATTGTATTTTATTTGTAATCTCGGTATCTAAAAAAGCGGATTTCACCATTTCCTGACAATCGTCAAATGTGCCGTTTACTTCTAATGCCGTAATGTTTTCGCCTAAAGTAGTGAGTTGTTTTTCTTGAATTTCGCTAACTTTTCCTTTCGGATATAAAATAACAACATCCACACCTTTTACTTTGTAAAAACCATTGGCAACCGCTCCGCCTGTATCGCCCGAAGTAGCTACTAAAACGGTAATTTTATTTTCGGTTTGAAATTCTTGTAAACACCTTGCCATAAATCCTGCACCTACATCTTTAAAAGCCATTGTTGGTCCGTGAAATAATTCTAAGGCAAAAATGCCATTTTCAATCTGTACAACCGGAAATTTAAAAGACAAAGTTTCATTAATGATTTTTTTAAGGTGTTTGTCGTTAATATGATCTACAAATTGTTTAATAAGTTCAAAAGCGATTTCCTCGTTGCTTAGTTGTTCGATGGTATTCCAAAATTCTTTTTTTAAAGGCGTAATTTTATCCGGAAAATACAGACCTCTATCATCTGCAATTCCTTGGATAACGGCATTTTTAAAATCGGTTTTATTCTTGGAATTTTTTAAACTGTAAAATATCATATCATTTTGGTTTTAATGCCTTTACGGTTTATTTTTGAAATGTAAATTTTAAAAGGAATTTTCGTTTTCATAAAGAATTTATGTAATTCTTCTTTAATTAAGGTTGCATTTTCCATCCCTTTACAAATAGTAAAAGTAGAAGGGCCCGAACCCGAAATTCCATATCCCAAAGCACCATTTTGTAAAGTGATTTTTTTAGTTTCTTTAAAAAACGGAATTAATTTAGAACGGTAAGGCTCAACCACAACGTCTTGTAGAGAAGATGCAAATAAATCATAATCTTTTGTGTATAAAGAGCTTACTAAACTACCTACATTTGCCCATTGAGTAACGGCATCTTTTAATAAAATTTTTTTCGGTAAAACGGCTCTTGCATCTGCTGTTTTTACTTCTATTTGCGGATGCAAAATTACTACATGTAATTCGCTAATACTCGGCAAGGAAATTACCTGCAGCGGATTGGTACTTTTTACCAATGTAAAACCACCTAAAATTGCAGGTGTAACATTGTCTGCTATTGGCGAGCCGCAAGCAATACGTTCGCCTTCTCTCGCAAAATCGATTAGTTCGGTTTTTGTAAACGGATTGCCTAATAATTTATTAATTCCTACTACCGCTCCGGCACTACTGGCGGCACTGCTACCAATGCCACTTCCGGGTTTTATCTTTTTAAAAATTTGAATATCAAATCCGTAATCTATTTTTATGTTTTTTAGTAATGCCATAGCAGCAACACTTGCGGCATTTTCTAATGGATTTAAAGGCAAATCAAAACCTTTAATTTTAGAAATGCTAATTCCTTTTTTGTTTTTTTTGGAAATAATCATTTTATCGCCAACACTATCTAAGCAAAGTCCTAGAACATCAAATCCACATGATAAATTTGCCACTGTTGCCGGAGCAAAAACTTCTATTTTATTGTTGCTTTCTTCCATAAATTAATCTTTTGCTAAACGGATAACATCGGCAAAAATTCCGGATGCCGTAACTTCGGCACCTGCACCTGCTCCTTTTATGATTAAAGGCTGTTCTGCATATCTTTGGGTGTAAAATAATACAATATTGTCTTTGCCTTCAATATTGTAAAACGGATGATTTTTACCAACTTCTTCTAAGGAAATTTTAGTGTTTTCAGGTGTAAATTCGGCTACGTATTTTAATTTTTTATTTTTCGCTTTCGCGGAAGTGTATAGCGATTGAAAATAATTTTCTTCTTGTTTTAAAATTTCCATAAATTCGGATACTGTTTTGGCAGAACGAGCTTTCTCCGGTAGAAAAGATTTGTTTTTTATCATTTCAAATTCTAACGCATAACCACTCTCGCGAGCGAGAATTAAAATTTTACGCATCACATCTTTTCCGCTTAAATCGATTCTTGGATCAGGCTCTGTATAACCTTCTTCTTTTGCTTGTTCCACCACATTGTAAAAAGAGATTTTTTCGTTAAAATTATTAAAAATAAAATTTAAACTTCCCGAAAGTACAGCTTGAATTTTAGTTATTTTATCACCGGAACTGATTAAGTTTTTTAAGGTGTCAATTACCGGTAATCCTGCACCAACATTAGTTTCATATAAAAATGAGGTATTGTATTCTTTGGCAGTTTGTTTTAAATCGAGGTATTTTTTATAGCTGTCCGAACAAGCTATTTTATTACTTGCAACCACCGAAATACTATTGCTTAAACAGAATTTATAAAACTCGGGTACATTTTCATTTGCTGTATTATCTACAAAAATGGAATTTCGTAAATTAAGCTGTTTTATGGTGTTAAAAAATTCATTTAAATCCGATTTTTTACCATTTTCCAATTCATTTTTCCAGTTAGATAAAGAAATTCCGGTTTCATTAAATGTCATTTTACGCGAATTGGCAAGGGCAATTACATTTACTTTTAGGCGTAATTCTTTTAATAAAAAATCTTGTTGTTCTTGTAGTTGTTTTAAAAAAATACTACCAACATTTCCAACACCGATGATAAATAAATTTAGGGTTTTATAGGCAGTTTCAAAAAAACATTCGTGAAGGGAATTTAATGCTTTTTTTACATTTTTTTCGGCAATAACCACCGAGATATTGTTTTCGGAAGCACCTTGTGCAATAGCTCTAATATTTACATTATTTTTCCCTAAAGCCATAAACATTTTTCCACTGATACCTTGATGTGCTTTCATATTGTCTCCAACCAAAGCAATTATGGATAGATTTGTTTCTACGGATAAAGGATTTACCTTTTTTGTTAAAATTTCCAATTCAAAAGCCTTGTCAATTGTTTTTTTTGCTTTTTCCACATCTTCGGTATCAATTGCAATACAAATACTGTGTTCTGATGAAGCTTGGGTAATTAATTTTACATTGATACTTTTTTCCGCCAAAGCAGAAAACAATTTACTCGAAAACCCCGGAACGCCAACCATTGCATTACCTTCTAAAGTAATTAAACTAATTTCGTTTATGTTGCTAATTCCTGTGGCAATATTTTGGTTTTTAACATCTGAAGCAATTCGTGTTCCCGCATCTTCGGGTTTAAAAGTATTCTTTATATATATAGGTATGTTTTTTTCTAAAACCGGTTGAATGGTTGGCGGATAAATCACTTTTGCTCCAAAATGTGATAATTCCATTGCTTCTTGATAAGAAATTTCATCAATCACTTTTGCTTGTGTTACTAACTTAGGATTTGCAGTATATAAACCGCTAACATCAGTCCAGATTTCTAATATATTTGCATCTACAATATTTGCTAGTACAGCAGCAGTGTAATCTGAGCCGCCACGACCTAAAGTAGCAGTTTCATCGTTTTTGTTAGAAGCGATAAATCCGCCGATAATATAATTATTTTTATCGTTTTTTTGGATTTCTTTTTTAACCAATGGAATGGTATTTTTAAAGGATACTTTTGCATTTAAAAAGGAATCACCTTCCGTTTTAACGATTTTTTTAGCATCCATTAAATGGGAAGAAATTTGCTTGTTTAATAGTGTATGATAAATAATAACAGAGGATAAATCTTCGCCAAACGAGCTTATTTTTGCCAGTGTTTTATCGGTTAATTCACCTATTAGAAAAATTCCTTTTAAGATTGCCGAAAGAGCTTCAAATTTTACATCTAAAATAGGATTAATTTCCAACTCTAGGTCTTTTACTGTGGTATAATGGCGTTTTTTAATTTCTTCAAAAACAGTTTGATATTCCTTTTGTTCTTTCGCTTTTTGAGCGGTTTCTATTAATAGATTTGTAATTCCGCCAAGGGCAGAAACGACAATTATTTTATCGCATTGCTCACGATTGATTATAGATACAACTTTAAGAATGTTCTCGGCATTTTTTACGGAAGTGCCACCAAATTTTAATACACGCATATCATTTTCAGTTTCAGATAATGCGAATATAAACAATATTCCTAATTTTTTACGGTTTTGTTTTAACACTAATAAAAAAGAATTATTTTTGCGAATGCAAGAAAAGGTACTTATTTTAGATTTTGGCTCACAGTTTACGCAACTTATCGCAAGGCGAATAAGAGAATTAAACATTTTTAGCGAAATTTTCCCATATAATAGTAAGAATTTTAATGTAGCAGATTATAAAGCGGTGATTTTATCCGGTAGTCCTAATTCGGTTACAGGCGACAAAGTTTTACATCCGGATTTGTCGAAAATAAAAGGGCAAAAACCTTTGTTGGCAATTTGTTACGGAGCACAATATTTGGCTCAATTTTTTGGTGGGAAAGTAGGTAATTCCAATTCAAGAGAATATGGTAGGGCAAATTTAACTTATGTAGATGCTACTTGTCCGTTATTTTATGATGTACACGAAGGCTCACAAGTTTGGATGAGTCATAGCGATACTATAATTGAATTACCTAAAAACAGCAAACGAACAGCAAGTACCGAAGATGTAAAAAATGCCGGATTTCGTTTTATCGATGAAGATACTTATGGTATTCAATTTCATCCGGAAGTATATCATTCAACCGACGGAAAAAAAATATTGGAAAATTTTTTAGTGCGTATTGCTAAAATAAAACAAGAATGGACACCAGACGCTTTTGTGGAAAAAACAGTAAACGAATTGCAAAACACAATTGGTAAGGATAAAGTTGTTTTAGGCTTATCAGGAGGTGTAGATTCTACCGTTGCAGCTGTTTTATTAGACAAAGCCATCGGTAAAAACTTATATTGTATCTTTGTTAATAATGGTTTGTTGCGAAAAAACGAATTTCAAAGTGTTTTAGAGCAATATAAACATATGGGATTAAATGTAAAAGGCGTTGATGCTTCGGCACGTTTTTTGTCTGCTCTAAAAGGAATTGAAGATCCTGAGATGAAACGAAAAGCCATAGGTAAAGTATTTATAGATGTTTTTGATGATGAAGCACATCGTATAGAAGATGTAAAATGGCTGGCACAAGGTACTATTTATCCTGATGTTATTGAATCGGTTTCGGTTGACGGAGGTCCTTCGGCAACGATAAAATCGCATCATAATGTTGGTGGTTTGCCCGATTTTATGAAATTAAAAATAGTAGAGCCTTTAAAGATGATTTTTAAAGATGAGGTACGTAGAGTTGGTAAAACCTTAGGGATAGATACCAATTTATTAGAAAGGCATCCTTTTCCGGGGCCGGGATTGGGAATTCGTATTTTAGGCGAAGTAACCGAAGAAAAAGTAAAAATGCTTCAAGAAGTAGATGCTATCTTTATTGAAGGCTTAAAAAACCGAAAACTGTACGATAAAGTGTGGCAAGCAGGAGCGATGTTATTGCCTGTAAATTCGGTTGGTGTGATGGGAGATGAGCGTACTTACGAAAAAGTAGTAGCATTAAGAGCAGTAAGTTCTACCGATGGAATGACAGCAGATTGGGTAGATTTGCCATATGCGTTTTTACAAGAGGTGTCTAACAAAATTATAAATAATGTTAAAGGTGTTAATAGAGTTGTTTACGATATTAGCTCTAAGCCACCAGCAACCATAGAATGGGAATAATTTCACGTGATTAAAAACAACTATAAAAAATGAAAAAAAACATATTAATTCTATCCTTTATTTTATTTGCGTTAACTATGTTTTCGCAAGAAAGGAAATATACCACTTACCGCGTAAAAGCACAAGAAACATTATCTTCGATTGCTCGAAAAATAGGTACAACTACTTATGATTTAGAAAAATTAAATCCTGATGCTAAAGAAGGATTACATGTTGATGAGGTATTAATCATACCTAACCCTAAGTTTAAAAAAACGCTTGCAAAAACTCCTGTTTTTAAATATAGAAAGGTAGTAAAAACAAAACCTGATAACAGAATTTTTAAAGATTCTATTAAAAATGGAATATTATACCACAAAGTAAAGGCAGGCGAAACGGTGTATTCGCTTTCAAAAAAATACAAGGTTAAAAAGAAAAAAATTTTAAAGTTAAACCATTTAAAAAAACGAGCTAAGATAAGTATTGGTCAGATTTTAAAAATTCCAACCAATAAACCGGATACTACTTTGCCAAAACATTTAGTTATAGCTGATACTAATAATTCTAAATATGAAAAATATACTGTAAAACCAAAAGAAACAAAATATAGTTTAGCAAGATTACACAATATAAGTATTGAGCAGTTAGAAGAAATAAATCCTTTTTTAAAGAACAACACACTTAAAGATGGTGATGAGATTTTATTGCCAAAAAACAACACAGAGCTTAAAGATATTGGAAATAAGCAAGAAGAAGAAAATTTATATACTATTACCGAAGACGATACTTTTTTTAATTTTGAACATAATTTAGGGTATAAAAAAGAAGAATTATTGGCTTTAAATCCGCAATTAAAAGAAGGACTTAAAGTAGGAATGCAAATTAAATTACCGGTAAAATCCGAACCAAAAGAAGTTGAAAAATCCTATAAATTGCATCAAGTAGGTTTTCAAGAGACCTTTTATATGTTAAAAAGAAATTATAATGTAACCAAAGAAGAGTTGATTGCTTTAAATCCGGAACTTAAAGACGGATTAAAAGAAGGAATGACGATTAAAATTCCGGTGTATAATAGTGAGCAAACAGAAGATGTTAATGAAATGATTGAAGGTAAAATTATTGGTAAAAATGTTAATTTAGTGATGCTCTTGCCTTTTAAAGCAAATCAAAATATCGATTTTACTAAAAATGATAAACAAACTAAGTTTGCTAAAAAAGTAACCGATTTTTATTTTGGAGCATTAATGGCGTTAGACTCTTTAAAGAAAAAAGGAGTAAATGTTACGTTAAAAGTGTTGGATACAAAAAACGACGTTAATAAAGTTAAAAATATCTTAAACACAACCGATTTTTCTAATACAGATGCGGTAATTGGTCCTTTGGTTTACAGTAAATTTAAAGTTTTTGCTACAAATTTTTCAAAGGATTCCATTCCCTTAATTTCACCGGTTTCTAAAAAAAATCACGCACTAATTTTTAAACCCAATGTGGTGCAAAATTCACCAAAGGCGGAAGATATTGAAAATGTTATGTTGCAATATATAAGAGACAAATACAGAAATCAAAACATTGTAATTGTAGCAGATGAAGGAGAGGAAATAGATACTAAAATTAAACGAGTAAAAGAATTTTTAAAACAGAATGATTCCATAAAAAACATAACAGTTTTAAAAATGGAAAAGAATCAAATTAAAAGGGAGGAATTTGATAAAGTTGTATTAAAAGACAAAGACAATTGGTTTATTTTGGTTACAAATCCTAAAAAAATAATGACAACATCAGTTGTTGTAAATAGTCTAGGAGCTTATCCTTTAGATTTTAATATTACCTTATTTGCCTTGGAGAAAGGTAAAAATTTTATTGAATCAACCTTGTCTAATAAAAATCTAAACCGTTTAAAGGTGCATTTTCCTGTGGTAACTTTCGTAGAAAAGGCAAATCCTAATATTATTGATTTTGAACAAAATTATATTGCAAAATTCGGTTCCGTACCAACAGAGTTTTCATATAAAGGATTCGATACTACATATGATACTGCAATTCGTATAGCTAATTATAAAAAAATGGATGCTGTATATCGTGCAGGAAATTCATACCGAATTGCCGATAAATTTACGTATCAAAAAGTGCCTTATCAAGGGTATTATAATAAAGGAGTGTATATTGTGTATATGAAGGATTTTCAATTTATTGATGCCAATTCCGGCAGCGATAATTTTATTAAACCTGTAATTAATTCCGGTAACGAAGAAAAAAAATAATAAAAATGCATCATTTGTTAAAAAAGATGTACTTTTGCAGTCCAAAATTTAAAGAAGATATGAAAGGAGGTGCTAACAGATGTTAATTATTCCCGTAAAAGACGGAGAGAATATCGACAGAGCGTTAAAACGTTTTAAAAGAAAATTCCAACAGACTAAAACGATGAAGCAATTACGCGAGCGTAAGCAATATGTAAAACCTTCTATCAGTCGTCGTCAACAAAGAATCAAAGCAAAATATGTGCAAAGATTAAGAACAAGCGAAGAATCATAGATTTTTCAGAAGCGATTAATTTTAAATAAATTTTAAGCTTTTAAATATAAACCGTTACCTATAATAATGTATTTTTGTAGTGTTAACGGTTTTTTTTATGGAATTCATTCAAGCATTTTTAGAATATCTTCAATACGAAAAAAAGTATTCCAAACACACGGTTAAATCGTATGAAACGGATTTAATAGATTTTCGTGATTTTATAGAAAACACCTTTCAGACCGGAATAGAAGAACTTCATTACAATCAGATAAGAACTTTTATAGTTTATTTGTCACAACAAAGTTTGAGTAATCGAACGATAAACAGAAAATTAAGTGCTTTAAAAACATTTTATAAATTCTTAGTGAAGACAGAAGTTATAGAAGTTAGTCCATTAGCAAAGCACAAAACTTTAAAAACACCAAAAAAAATCACTATTCCTTTTAATGAAAAAGAAATTTCTAAGGTTTTAGAACAATTTGATAAACAAGAACCATTAGATTTTTCACTTTTAAGAGATAAAACAATCATCTCATTATTATATAGTACCGGAATTCGTAGAGAAGAATTAATACAACTTAAAGTAAAAGATGTGAATTTATCACAAAATACGATTAAAGTTTTAGGAAAAAGAAACAAAGAGCGTATTATTCCTTTAATTAAAAAGGTTAAAGAAGAATTAGAATTGTATTTATTAAAACGCAAAGAAATTGAAACGACGAATGATTACCTTTTTGTAACAGATAAAGGAAAAAAAATATACGGAACATTTGTATATAGACTAATTAATTACTATTTTAGTATCGTTACTACAAAGGTGAAGAAAAGTCCGCATATTATGCGACATGCTTTTGCAACACACTTGATAGATCAAGGGGCAGAGATTAATGCTGTAAAAGAATTATTAGGGCATGCAAGTCTTGCATCAACACAAGTTTATGTAAACAGTAATTTAAAAAAGATAAAAGAGATGTATAACCAAGCTCATCCAAGGAGCAATAAAAAGAAAGATTTATGAAAATTTTAATTGAAGCAGTTAATTTTAATATTGATAAAGGTCTAAAAGCTTATATAGAAAAAAAAATAAACAACCTCGAACGTTTTTACGATCGCATAATTGAAGTGGAGGTTTATTTAAAAGTGCAAAAAACAAGTGATAAAGAAAATAAAATTTCTGAAATTCGTGTTTTTATTCCCGGAGAGGATGTTGTGGTAAAAAAGACAGCAAAAACTTTTGAAGAAGGTGTGTCTGTGGCAGTTGACTCGTTAAAAAGATCATTAAAAAAAGTAAAAGAGAAACAGCGAAGTCATTAATTCAAAAAAAAAATAAAAAAAAAATTAAAAAAAAGTTTTGTAGATTAGAAAAACGTATTACATTTGCACACCGTTAGAGACAAGGTAATTTATTACAAAGTTTCTTGCAGTGAAAAGCCGATGTAGCTCAGCTGGCTAGAGCAGCTGATTTGTAATCAGCAGGTCGTGGGTTCGAGTCCCTCCATCGGCTCCATTTAATAGAAATATTAAATAGTTCTTTAAAATAGTAAAATTGGGGAGATACTCAAGTGGTCAACGAGGACGGACTGTAACTCCGTTGCGCAAGCTTCGAAGGTTCGAATCCTTCTCTCCCCACACTTTTTTGAAGAATAAAAAAATAGGAAACGCACCAATGTTTCTGTAAGAATTAAAAGCGAGAGTAGCTCAGTTGGTAGAGCTTCAGCCTTCCAAGCTGACTGTCGCCGGTTCGAGCCCGGTCTCTCGCTCTTTTTTTTATTAAAAGCCGGTGTAGCTCAGGGGTAGAGCGTTTCCTTGGTAAGGAAGAGGTCACGGGTTCAAATCCCGTCATTGGCTCAAATGTAGGTAGGTTTTTAATTCCTTATTTTTTTAAATATGGAATTTTTGTAATGAAATAATAAGAACACAAATATTATATAACTAGATTTAAAAATTATAAATTATGGCAAAAGAACATTTTGACCGCTCGAAACCACACTTAAACATTGGTACAATTGGTCACGTAGATCACGGTAAAACTACCTTGACTGCTGCAATCACAAAAGTTTTAGCGGATAAAGGATTATCTGAAGTTAAAGACTTTGATCAAATTGATAATGCTCCTGAAGAAAAAGAAAGAGGTATTACAATTAACACTTCTCACGTTGAATATCAAACAGCAAACCGTCACTACGCACACGTAGATTGTCCAGGTCACGCCGATTATGTAAAGAACATGGTTACAGGTGCTGCTCAAATGGATGGTGCTATTTTAGTTGTAGCTGCTACTGATGGGCCAATGCCTCAAACTCGTGAACACATCTTATTAGGTCGCCAAGTTGGTATTCCTAGAATGGTTGTATTTATGAACAAAGTAGATATGGTTGATGATGAAGAATTATTAGAATTAGTAGAAATGGAAATCCGTGAATTGTTAGATTTCTATGAATATGATGGTGATAACACTCCTGTAATTGCAGGCTCTGCTTTAGGTGCTTTAAATGGTGAGCAAAAATGGGTAGATACTGTAATGGAATTAATGGATGCTGTTGATTCTTGGATTGAATTACCTGCGCGTGATGTAGATAAAGATTTCTTAATGCCAGTTGAAGATGTATTCTCTATTACAGGTCGTGGTACAGTTGCTACCGGTCGTATCGAAACCGGAGTTGCAAATACCGGAGATCCTGTTGATATTATTGGTATGGGAGCTGATAAATTAACTTCTACAATTACAGGAGTTGAAATGTTCCGTAAGATATTAGATAGAGGTGAAGCCGGAGATAATGTTGGTATCTTATTAAGGGGAATCGAAAAATCAGCAATCAAAAGAGGAATGGTAATCTGTAAGCCAGGTTCTGTTACACCTCATGATAAATTTAAAGCTGAGGTATATATCCTTAAAAAAGAAGAAGGTGGTCGTCATACACCATTCCATAATAACTACAGACCTCAGTTCTATGTACGTACAACTGATGTTACTGGTACTATTAATTTACCAGAAGGAGTTGAAATGGTAATGCCTGGTGACAACTTAACAATTACTGTTGATTTACACCAACCAATTGCAATGAATGTAGGTTTACGTTTCGCAATCCGTGAAGGTGGTAGAACAGTAGGTGCCGGTCAGGTAACTGAAATTTTATAGTACTTTAAAGTACTGTTTAAATATAAATGAGGTGTTCCGATTTTTATCGGAACGCCTTGATTTATACGGGCGTAGCTCAGTTGGTAGAGCACTGGTCTCCAACACCAGGTGTCGGGAGTTCGAGTCTCTCCGCCCGTGCATTGAAATTAAAAAGTATTACAAAGTAATTTGTAAATAACAAATAAAAATATGGGAATTGTAAATTACATTAAAGAATCTTACAAAGAATTAACTCAAGAAGTTACTTGGATATCTTTAGAAGAGGCACAAAAACAAACTATTTTAGTAGTTGTTTTTACTGTCATCTTTTCTTTGGCTGTTTTTATCACGGATAAGACTATTCAAACAATGTTGGATAATCTTTATCGATTGTTCATATAACCATATAATTGATAAGATATGTCTGATGATGGTAAAAAATGGTACGTAGTTCGTGCTATCGGTGGTAAAGAAAATAAGGTTAAATCTTATATTGAAAATGAAATTTCAAGATTAGGATTATCTGATTATGTTGAAGAAATTTTAGTACCAACAGAAAAAGTTATTCAAATTCGAAAAGGTAAAAAATATAACATGGAAAAAGTTTACTTTCCGGGTTATATCATGATTAAAGCAAATCTTAGTGGTGAAGTACCACATGCTATAAAATCAGTTACCGGTGTTATCGGGTTCTTAGGTGAAACTAAAGGTGGTGATCCGGTTCCTCTTAGAAATGCAGAAGTCAATAGAATGTTAGGTAAAGTTGATGAATTGGCTATTCAAAATGAGAATGTAGCAATACCATTTGTTATTGGAGAAACTGTAAAAGTTGTCGATGGTCCTTTTAATGGTTTTGAAGGTACTATTGAAAAAATAAATGAAGAAAAACGTAAACTTGAAGTAATGGTTAAGATTTTTGGAAGAAAAACGCCATTAGAATTAAGTTATATGCAAGTTAATAAAATATCATAAATGTTACATAATTAGTGTATTCTTAGCTTCCAATTAAGAATATTCAAATTTAAACTATTATAAAAATGGCAAAAGAAGTTAGTAAAGTTGTAAAACTACAAGTTCGTGGAGGTGCTGCAAACCCATCACCACCTGTAGGACCAGCTCTTGGTGCCGCCGGTGTTAATATCATGGAGTTCTGTAAGCAGTTTAATGCTAGAACACAAGATAAGCAAGGTAAAGTTTTACCTGTTGCAATTACCGTTTATACTGATAAATCATTCGATTTTGTTGTAAAAACACCTCCGGCTGCAGTACAATTGTTAGAAGCAGCTAAAATAAAAAAAGGTTCCGGTGAACCAAATAGAAAAAAAGTGGCAAGTGTTACTTGGGATCAAATTAAAGCAATTGCTGAAGATAAGATGGCTGATTTAAATGCCTTTCAAATCGAATCTGCAATGTTGATGATTGCCGGTACTGCTCGCTCTATGGGTATAACTGTTAAAGGAGAAGCTCCTGTTAAAAATTAAAATAAAATGGCAAGAGTAACAAAAAAACAAAAAGAATTCAGAGCAAAAATAGATCCAAATAAACAGTATTCTCTTTCTGAGGCTTCTAGTTTGGTTAAAGAAGTGTCTAAAGTTAATTTCGACCCTTCCGTTGATTTGGCTATTCGTTTAGGTGTAGATCCTAGAAAAGCAGATCAAATGGTTCGTGGTGTGGTGACTTTACCTCACGGAACCGGTAAAGATATTAAAGTTTTGGCTTTAGTAACACCGGATAAAGAAGCAGATGCTAAAGCAGCTGGAGCTGATTATGTTGGATTAGACGAGTACCTTCAAAAAATTAAAGGAGGATGGACGGATGTAGATGTTATTGTAACCATGCCTAGTATTATGGGTAAATTAGGACCTTTAGGTCGTATTTTAGGACCAAGAGGTTTAATGCCAAATCCTAAAACAGGTACAGTAACTATGGATGTTGCAAAAGCTGTTGCTGCAGTAAAGGCCGGTAAAATTGATTTTAAAGTTGATAAAACCGGAATTATTCATGCTGCTATCGGTAAAGCATCTTTTGATGCTAAAAAAATCGAAGAAAACGCACAAGAATTATTGCAAACAGTGATTAAATTAAAACCAAGTACTGCTAAAGGTACTTATGTGAAAAGCATTTTTATGTCAAGTACCATGAGTCCTAGTATAGAAATTGATACTAAATCAGTTTAAGCAGGTTAAAAACATGTAATTATGACTAGAGAAGAGAAATCAATAGTAATAGACAATTTAACAAGCACATTAACTGATACAAATATCATCTATTTAGCAGATATATCAGGATTAAATGCACAGACAACTTCTGATCTTAGAAGAGCTTGTTACAAAGCTAATATTAAATTAGCTGTAGTGAAAAATACCTTGCTTGAAAAAGCAATGGAGAAATCAGATAAAGACTTTGGTGATTTGCCAACAGTTCTTAAAGGTAATACTTCTATGATGATTGCTGAGGTAGGTAATGCACCTGCAAAAGTAATCAAAGAATTTAGAAAGAAAAACAAAAAACCAATTCTTAAAGGTGCATTTGTTGAAGAAGCTATCTATATAGGCGATGAGCAATTAGATACTTTAGTAAGCATTAAATCTAAAGAAGAATTAGTTGGTGATATCATTACATTGTTACAGTCACCTGCTAAAAATGTTATTTCAGCATTGCAATCAGGTGGTAATAAATTATCCGGTATTATCAAAACTTTATCTGAAAAATAAAATTAAACACACAATAAACTAAATAATAAAATTAAAAATTAATAAAATGGCAGAATTAAAAGATTTCGCAGAACAATTAGTTAACTTAACAGTAAAAGAAGTAAACGAATTAGCTACAATTTTAAAAGAAGAATACGGTATCGAACCAGCAGCAGCAGCAGTAGCAGTAGCAGGTCCAGCAGCAGGTGGAGCTGATGCAGCTGAAGAAAAAACCGAATTTGATGTAATCTTAAAAGCACCGGGAGGTTCTAAATTAGCAGTTGTAAAATTAGTTAAAGAATTAACTGGTTTAGGCTTAAAAGAAGCTAAAGGTATTGTAGATAGTGCACCAGCACCAATTAAAGAAGGTGTATCTAAAGATGAGGCTGAAGGTCTTAAAAAATCTTTAGAAGAAGCAGGAGCAGAGGTAGAACTTAAATAAGTTCAATTTTACCTATCTTGGTTCTATAAAGTATAAAATCAAGGTAGAAATTATAGGTTTAGGTCTTTCGCGTTTAGCGGACAGACCTAAACCATTTTGCGTATATTGTCGTTACGTATTATATTAGTTTTCAACCATTTAAATATTTCTTCATTTGGCAACAACAAATACATCCGAAAGAAAAAGTTTCGCTTCAGCGAAAAAAATAATGGAATATCCTGATTTCTTGGATATTCAAGTTAAATCCTTTAAAGACTTCTTTCAATTAGAAACGAAGGCAGATGAGAGAGAAAATGAGGGATTGTTTAAAACATTCTCAGAAATTTTTCCTATCTCTGATACTCGTAATAATTTCGTATTAGAATTTTTAGATTATTTTGTTGATCCTCCAAGATATTCAATACAAGAATGTATTGAAAGAGGTTTAACATACAGCGTTCCTTTAAAGGCACGTTTAAAATTATACTGTACCGATCCTGAACACGAAGATTTTGAAACAATCGTTCAAGATGTATATTTAGGTACTATTCCGTATATGACGAATAGTGGTACCTTTATTATCAATGGTGCAGAAAGGGTAGTTGTTTCGCAATTACACCGTTCTCCGGGAGTTTTCTTCGGACAATCATTCCATGCAAATGGAACAAAATTATATTCAGCCAGAGTAATCCCTTTTAAAGGTTCTTGGATCGAATTTGCTACCGATATCAATCACGTAATGTACGCGTATATCGATAGAAAGAAAAAATTACCGGTAACAACTCTATTTAGAGCAATCGGTTTTGAAAGAGATAAAGATATTTTAGAATTATTCGATTTAGCAGACGAAGTAAATGTTTCTAAATCCGGACTAAAAAAAGTTTTAGGTCGTACACTTGCCGCCAGAGTTTTAAAAACTTGGTTTGAAGATTTTGTTGATGAAGATACAGGTGAAGTGGTTTCTATAGAAAGAAATGAAATTGTTTTAGATCGTGAAACGGTACTTGAAAAAGAACATATCGATGAAATTATCGAATCCGGAGCTAAAACCATTCTTTTACACAAAGAAGATAATCAATCGCAAGATTATGCGATTATTCATAATACCTTACAAAAAGATCCTACCAATTCTGAAAAAGAAGCAGTAGAACATATTTATAGACAATTACGTAATGCAGAACCGCCTGATTATGAAACGGCAAAAGGTGTAATTAATAAATTATTCTTTTCAGAACAACGTTATAATTTAGGTGAAGTTGGGCGTTTTAGAATGAATAAACGTCTTGGTTTAGATGAACCAATTGATCAAAAAGTTTTAACTAAACGTGATATTATTACGATTATTAAAAACTTAATCCAATTAGTTAATTCTAAGGCCGAAGTAGATGATATTGATCACTTGTCTAATCGTCGTGTACGTACAGTTGGTGAACAATTAGCATCTCAATTTGGTGTTGGTTTATCTCGTATGGCTCGAACCATTCGTGAGCGTATGAACGTTCGTGATAATGAGGTTTTTACGCCAATTGATTTAATTAACGCAAAGACTTTGTCTTCTGTTATTAATTCTTTCTTTGGTACAAACCAATTATCTCAATTTATGGATCAAACCAATCCTTTAGCTGAGATTACACATAAACGTAGATTATCCGCTTTAGGTCCCGGAGGTTTATCCAGAGAAAGAGCAGGATTTGAGGTTCGTGACGTACACTATACACACTACGGAAGACTTTGTCCTATTGAAACTCCTGAAGGACCGAATATTGGATTGATTTCATCTCTTGCAGTTTATGCAAAAGTGAATTACTTAGGATTCTTAGAAACTCCTTATCGCAAAGTAGAAGAAGGTAAAGTAGATTTAGATGACAAACCAATTTATTTATCTGCCGAAGAGGAAGAAGGTAAAAAAATTGCACAATCTAATTTAGAATTAGAAGATACAGGAAAAATTGCTCCGGAACGTGTTGTTGCTCGTGAAGAAGGTGATTTCCCGGTTGTTTCTTCAACTGAAATTGATTATATGGATGTGTCTCCTAATCAGATTTCTTCTATATCGGCATCTTTAATTCCGTTTTTGGAGCACGATGATGCCAACCGTGCATTGATGGGATCTAATATGATGCGTCAAGCAGTACCTTTAATGAGACCGGAATCTCCTATTGTAGGAACAGGTTTGGAACGTAGAGTTGCTAAAGATTCACGTATTTTAATTAATGCGGAAGGTTCAGGAGAAGTAGTTTATGTAGATTCTGATAAAATTACTATAAAATATGATCGCTCCGAAGAAGAGCGTATCATAAGTTTTGAAGAAGACGAAAAAACATATAACCTAATTAAATTTAGAAAAACAAATCAAGGAACTTGTATTAATCTACATCCTATCGTTAAAGTAGGAGATCGTGTAGAAGAAGGACAAGTACTTTGTGAAGGTTATGCTACTCAAAGTGGCGAGTTAGCTTTAGGTAGAAATATGAAAGTAGCTTTTATGCCTTGGAAAGGGTATAATTTTGAGGATGCGATTGTTATTTCTGAAAGAGTTGTTCGTGAAGATATCTTTACTTCTATTCATATTGATGAATATTCATTAGATGTTAGAGATACTAAATTAGGTGCCGAAGAATTAACAAATGATATACCTAATGTAAGCGAAGAAGCTACTAAAAACTTAGATGAAAACGGAATGATCCGTATTGGTGCCGAAGTAAAACCCGGAGATATTTTAATTGGTAAAATTACTCCTAAAGGAGAGTCAGACCCAACTCCTGAAGAAAAATTACTTCGTGCTATTTTTGGTGATAATGCAGGTGATGTTAAAGATGCTTCTTTAAAAGCTTCTCCATCACTTAAAGGTGTTGTTATTGATAAAAAATTATTCCAAAGAGTTGTTAAAGATAAAGCAAAACGTATTCAAGATAAGCAAGATATTGCCGATTTAGAAGTGAAGTTTTCAGCGAAAGCGGATAAATTACGTGATGTATTGGTTGAAAAATTATTTACCTTAGTTAGTGGTAAAACATCACAAGGTGTGCAAAATGATTTAGGGGAAGAAATTCTTCCTAAAGGAAAAAAATTCACCATGAAAATGTTGAATACTGTAACGGATTTTGAACATTTAACTAAGGGTAGATGGACAACGGATGATAATTTAAATAACCAGATTAATCGTTTAATTCACAATTATAAAATAAAAGTGAATGACATTCAGGGTTCTTTACGTAGAGCAAAATTTGCAATTACTGTTGGAGATGAATTACCGGCCGGAATTTTAAAATTAGCAAAAATTTACATCGCTAAAAAACGTAAGTTAAAAGTTGGAGATAAAATGGCGGGACGTCACGGTAATAAAGGTATTGTTGCTCGTATTGTGCGTGCCGAAGATATGCCTTTCTTAGAAGATGGAACTCCGGTAGATATTGTACTTAATCCTTTAGGTGTACCTTCTCGTATGAATATTGGTCAGATTTATGAAACTGTTCTTGGTTGGGCAGGTCAAAAGTTAGGTAAGAAGTACGCAACTCCAATTTTTGATGGAGCTAGTTTACCTCAAATTACTGAACTTACCAATAAAGCAGGTGTTCCTGAATTTGGTCATACCTATCTATACGATGGAGGAACAGGTGAACGTTTTGATCAACCGGCAACTGTTGGTGTAATTTATATGATTAAATTAGGTCATATGATTGAAGATAAAATGCATGCTCGTTCCATTGGACCTTACTCTTTAATTACACAACAACCTCTTGGTGGTAAAGCACAATTTGGAGGACAGCGTTTTGGTGAGATGGAGGTTTGGGCTCTTGAGGCTTATGGTGCTTCTGCTACACTTAGAGAAATATTAACGGTTAAATCCGATGATGTTCTTGGTAGAGCAAAAACATACGAATCTATTGTAAAAGGTGAAGTATTACCGGAACCTGGATTACCTGAATCCTTTAACGTGTTAATGCACGAATTAAAAGGTCTGGCATTAGATGTACGATTGGAAGATAAAAATGGTATGGATATTAATGCAGACAATAACTAAAAACGAATTGAAGATTTTATAAAATGGCAAAAAGAAATAAAAAATATTCCGTTAAAAAGTTTGATAGAATTTCAATTGGTTTAGCATCACCTGAGAAAATTCTTAAAGCTTCAAGAGGTGAAGTGTTAAAACCTGAAACTATTAACTATCGTACGCATAAACCGGAGCGTAATGGTCTTTTTTGTGAGCGTATATTCGGTCCTGTAAAAGATTATGAATGTGCTTGTGGAAAGTACAAACGTATTCGTTATAAAGGTATTGTTTGTGATCGTTGTGGTGTTGAAGTTACCGAGAAAAAGGTTCGTAGAGACCGTGTTGGTCATATTGATTTAGTAGTTCCTGTTGCTCATATCTGGTATTTTAGATCATTACCAAATAAAATGGGTTACCTTTTAGGCTTGCCGTCTAAAAAATTAGACATGATAATTTACTACGAAAGATATGTAGTGATTCAACCCGGAATTGCAAAAAATGCTGAAGGTGAACCTTTGCAAAAAATGGATTTCTTAACGGAAGAAGAGTACTTAGATATTTTAGATACCCTTCCGCAAGAAAACCAATATTTGGATGATAACGATCCAGATAAATTTATTGCTAAAATGGGTGCTGAGTGCCTTAAAGATTTATTATCTAGAATTGATTTAGATGAATTATCTTACGAATTAAGACATAAAGCAAATACCGAAACGTCTAAACAACGTAAAACAGAAGCATTAAAACGTTTAAATGTTGTTGAAGCATTTAGAGATGCTAATAAAAATAGAGAAAACAAGCCGGAATGGATGGTTGTGGATGTAATTCCTGTTATTCCACCGGAACTTAGACCATTAGTGCCTTTAGATGGAGGTCGTTTTGCAACATCAGATTTAAATGATTTGTATCGTAGAGTAATCATTAGAAACAATCGTTTAAAACGTTTGGTGGAAATTAAAGCTCCGGAAGTTATTTTACGTAATGAAAAACGAATGTTACAAGAATCTGTCGATTCATTATTCGATAATACACGTAAATCTTCTGCGGTTAAAACATTAAATAACCGTCCGTTAAAATCATTATCCGATTCCCTTAAAGGAAAACAAGGACGTTTCCGTCAAAATTTATTAGGTAAACGTGTGGATTATTCTGCTCGTTCGGTAATTGTTGTAGGTCCGGATTTGAAATTATACGAATGTGGATTGCCAAAAGATATGGCAGCTGAATTATACAAACCTTTTATTATTAGAAAATTAATAGAAAGAGGAATTGTAAAAACAGTTAAATCCGCCAAAAAAATAATCGATAGAAGAGAGCCGGTTGTTTGGGATATTTTAGAAAATATCTTAAAAGGACATCCTGTTTTATTAAACCGTGCACCTACTTTGCACCGTTTAGGAATTCAAGCTTTTCAACCTAAATTAATTGAAGGAAAAGCAATTCGTTTGCACCCTTTAGTGTGTACAGCATTTAATGCGGATTTTGATGGTGATCAAATGGCAGTACATTTACCTTTAGGTCCTGAAGCTATTTTAGAATCACAATTGTTAATGTTGGCTTCACATAACATTTTAAATCCTGCTAATGGAGCTCCGATTACGGTACCATCACAGGATATGGTTCTTGGTCTTTATTATATGACCAAAGAACGTATTTCTACCAAAGATGTGAAAATTAAAGGTGAAGGACTTACTTTTTACTCTCCTGAGGAAGTAAATATTGCATTTAACGAAGGTAAAGTTGATTTGAATGCCAAAATTAAAGTAAGAACTCAAGACATTGAAAATGAAAAAGAGGTTACAAAAATTATAGATACTACTGTTGGTCGTGTTTTATTTAACCAAGTAGTGCCAAAAGAAGCAGGTTATATTAATGAAGTATTGACTAAAAAATCTTTACGAGATATTATTGGTAATGTATTAAAAGTAACCAGTGTTCCTGTTGTTGCAGAGTTTTTGGATAACATCAAAAATATGGGATTCCAATTTGCATTTAAAGGAGGTTTATCTTTTAGTTTAGGAGATATTATTATTCCGGATGCAAAACCACAATTGATAGAAAGAGCAAATAAAGAGGTAGAGGCTATTTGGGATTCTTATAATATGGGAATGTTAACAAACCAAGAGCGTTATAACCAAATTATTGATATTTGGGGGTCTACCAATAATGAGTTAACCGAGCTTTCTATGAAAACGCTTCGTGAAAACCAAGCAGGATTCAACTCCGTTTATATGATGTTGGATTCCGGAGCAAGGGGTTCTAAAGAGCAAATTAGACAGTTAACCGGTATGCGTGGATTGATGGCAAAACCTAAAAAATCTACTTCCGGAGGTGGTCAAATTATTGAAAACCCGATTCTTTCTAACTTTAAGGAAGGATTATCGATTTTAGAATATTTTATCTCTACACACGGTGCCCGTAAAGGACTTGCAGATACGGCGTTAAAAACAGCCGATGCAGGATATTTAACCCGTCGTTTGGTAGATGTATCGCAAGATGTAATTGTAAACGAAGAAGATTGTCACACTTTAAGAGGTTTAGAAGTTTCAGCACTAAAGAAAAATGATGAGATTTTAGAAACTTTGGGTGAACGTATCCAAGGTAGAATTACATTAAATGATGTGTACAATCCTAGAACAGGAGAAATTATTGTTCCGGCAAATACCGAATTAACTGAAGAATTAGTTAAAGAAATTGAAGATGCCGAAGTATTAAGTGTTGAAGTAAGATCAGCCTTAACTTGTGAATCTAAAAGAGGAATTTGTGCTAAATGTTACGGCCATAGTTTATCTACTTTAAAAATGGTTCAAAGAGGTGAAGCTGTTGGTGTAATTGCCGCACAATCTATTGGAGAGCCGGGAACACAGTTAACTTTACGTACGTTCCACGTTGGAGGTATTGCAGGAAACATTTCTGAAGAAAATAAATTGGTTGCTAAATTCTCCGGAATTGCAAAAATTGAAGATTTAAAAACTGTAAAAGGAGAAGATACCGAAGGTACCGAAGTAGATATTATTATTTCAAGAACTTCTGAAGTAAAAATATTAGACCCGAAATCCGGTAATGTTTTAAGTACGAATATTTTACCTTATGGTTCTTATTTATACAAACACGATGGTGATAAAGTAGCTAAAGAAGAAGTAATTTGCCAATGGGATCCATTTAATGCCGTTATTGTTTCTGAGTTTGCAGGTAAAATTGAATATGAAAACATTGAAACAGGTGTTAATGTAAAAATTGAAATCGATGAACAAACAGGTTTCCAAGAAAAGGTAATTACAGAATCTAAAAACAAGAAAATTATTCCTACTTTATTGCTTAAAAACTCTAAAGGAGAAGTGTTGCGTTCATACAGTTTACCTGTTGGAGCTCACTTAATCGTAGATGATGGTGAAAAAGTGAAAGCAGGTAAAATCTTGGTTAAAATTCCTAGAAAAGCAGGTAAAGCAGGAGATATTACAGGAGGTTTACCAAGAGTAACAGAATTGTTTGAAGCTCGTAATCCTTCTAATCCTGCAGTAGTTAGTGAGATTGATGGTGTGGTTTCTTATGGTAAAATAAAACGTGGTAACCGTGAAATTATCGTAGAATCAAAATCCGGTATTGTTAAAAAATACTTGGTTAAATTGTCTAAACAAATTTTGGTTCAAGAAAATGATTTTGTTAAAGCAGGTATGCCTTTATCAGATGGAGCAATAACACCAAATGATATTTTACGTATTCAAGGACCAAGTAAGGTACAAGAGTATATTGTAAACGAAATACAAGATGTGTATCGTTTACAAGGTGTAAAAATTAATGATAAACACTTTGAGGTTGTTGTAAGACAAATGATGCAAAAAGTAAAAATCATTGATTCAGGTGATACTATTTTCTTAGAAAACCAATTGGTGCATAAAAACGATTTTATTGAAGTAAATGATTCTATTTACGGAATGAAAGTTGTTGTTGATGCAGGTGATTCAGAAGAATTAAAAGAAGGAATGATTGTCTCTGTTCGTAAATTAAGAGATGAAAACTCCAAATTACGTAGAGAAGATAAGCGACTTGTAGAAGCTCGTGATGCAGTTCCGGCAACGGCTGAACCTGTATTGCAAGGTATTACGAGAGCTTCTTTACAAACCAAATCATTTATTTCGGCAGCTTCGTTCCAGGAAACAACCAAAGTATTAAATACTGCGGCAGTAAGCGGAAAAGTAGATTACTTAGAAGGTCTGAAAGAAAATGTTATTGTTGGTAAGAAAATTCCTGCAGGTACAGGTATGCGTGAATATGATAATATTATCGTTGGATCTATACATGATATCAAAGAAGAGGAAGATGTGATAGAAGAATAGATTTTATTCTTTAAATATTGTAAAAGCACTGTTGAATTTGTATATTTGACAGTGCTTTTTGCATATTGTAATATTATTCAACTTTAAATTAAAAAAAATGTCAGACAATAAAAATCAAAATAAAAACAATCTTAATATTGAATTAGATGAAAAAATAGCAGATGGTACTTATGCCAATTTGGCTGTTATAAATCATTCTCCATCTGAGTTTGTATTGGATTTTATTAAAATAATGCCTGGAGTTCCTAAGGCAAAAGTAAAATCTAGAATCATTTTAACACCGCAGCACGCGAAGCGTTTTATGAAGGCATTACAAGAAAATGTACATCGTTTTGAGTCTGCTCATGGTGAAATCACTGAATTTGGGCAACCAAATATGCCAATGAATTTTGGACCGGCCGGAGAAGCATAAAAATCGCTTTTATTTATCATATATCCTGTTTTAATAGAATATCTTTGCACTTTTAAAAATTTAAACAGTGCAATTAAAACAATATACCAAAGAATTTAAAACAAATTTAGCGTTGGCTTATCCTGTTATAATCGGACAAGTAGGCCATCTTATGATTGGAATGGCAGATGATATGATGGTTGGACGTTTTTTAGGTCCGATTTCATTAGCAGCAACTTCTTTGGGGAATAGTTTGATTTTTATAGCTATGTCTATTGGAATTGGATTTTCGTTTGCAATTACACCGTTAATTGCCGAAGCGGATGGCGAAAAAAACGCAAAAAAAGGAAGACTTTATTTTAACCATTCAATGTTAATGATGCTTTTATTGGCACTTGCTTTGGTTTTAATGATGTTTGGGTTATCTTTTGTTTTAGAGCATTTAGACCAAGATCCTCATGTGGTAGTATTGGCAAAACCATATTATAAAATAGTCGCACTTTCTATATTTCCGATGCTTTTATTTCAAGGACTGAAACAGTTTTCTGATGGTCTTTCAAAAACAAAATTTGCGATGCAAGTAACACTGATTACCGTATTAATCAATATTGTTTTGAACTATATATTAATTACCGGTTGGCAATTTTTTCCTAAAATGGGAATTTCAGGTGCTGCATTAGGAACTTTAATCTCTCGCATAATTATGGTGCTTTTGATGTTTTATAATATTAAACATCGTAGTATTTTTAAACCTTTTATAAAGCCTTTAAAATTGGAGGAATTCAAACTTTCTATTTTTAAAAAAATCGGTAGTATTGGTATTCCTTCTTCCCTGCAAATGCTTTTTGAAGTAGGAATTTTTACGGCATCCATTATCTTGGCAGGTATGATTGGAGCGTATCCACAGGCAGCAAATCAAATAGCCATAAAATTAGCATCAGCTACTTTTATGATTTCTGTTGGAGTAGGAGTTGCTACTACCATTCGTGTTGGTAATCAGAAAGGATTGGGCAATTTTAAGGATTTACGAAGAATTGCTATCTCAAATTTTCTTCTTATAATAGTTATTATGTCTTTTTTTAGTGTATTGTTTATATTGTTAAAAGATGAATTACCATTATTGTTCACAACCGACAAAGAGGTGATACAAATCGCTTCAGGATTGTTGGTTTTGGTTGGTATTTTTCAAATTTCGGATGGTTTACAAGCTGTTGTTCTTGCTGCATTACGTGGTTTACAAGATGTAAAAACACCAACTGTAATAACATTTATTTCATATTGGATTATTGGTTTCCCTATTTGTTATTATTTGGGTTTAAAAACTGAATTTCAAACTTTTGGAATTTGGATTGGTTTGCTAATTAGTCTTACCGTTTCTGCTTTTCTGCTTCTTTTACGGTTTAATTATCTTACTAAAAAATTGCGTTAATTTTATTTTGTATATTTAGTTGCTCTAACTAAAATACAAAATATGAAAAAAATGATACTTTTATTTGTTATATTATTTGTTGTAATACTTATAATATATATGATTCCTGCTATTCGAAAAGATTTTTTTAAATCGTATTCTAAAAAAGACACTGCAAGTATGTCGTTAGATGAATTTATGCAAAAACCAACCAAAACTATTGAAGTTGCTGGGATAAAATGGCAATATTTAACTTACGGAAATGGCGATAAAACTATTGTTTTCGCTCACGGTATGGGAGGAGCTTATAATCTCTGGTGGCAACAAATGGCGTATTTTAAAGATCATTATCGTGTTTTATCTTATAGTTTACCTGAAGAAATTAATAATTTGGAAGATGCATCCAAAGGAATTCTGAAGATTTTGGAAAAAGAAAAAATAGAAAATTTTTATTTGGTAGGAACTTCTATGGGAGGATATATTGCTCAATATTTAACACATAAAATTCCCGAAAGGATTGAAAAAGTAGTGTTTTCCAATACATTTCCGCCAAATATACTTATAGAGACTAAAAATAAAAAGAAAAGTGAGATTATTCCTTGGATGCCGGAAATTTTGATTTCGTATTTCGGTCAAAAAAAGTTGCATTCCGATATTGTTCCGGCAGCAAATAATTCTAAATTATTAGAGGCTTTTTTGCCGAGTTTGCCTTTTTCTAAAAAACAATTTATTAATAGGTATTATGTTGTTGTTGATAAATTCATTCCAACACCTTGTTTGTATAAAATAAAACGAATACCTAAATTAATTATCGAATCGGATAACGATCCTTTGGTAGAGAAATCGTTACGTGAAAATTTAAAAGAAACGTATCCTGATGCTTCTGTTTTTACATTTCATAATCAAGGACATTTTCCTTATATAAATGACGCCGATAAATACAATAAAGTTTTAGATGATTTTTTTAAATCTGAAAATGAATACAAAAAATTAGAACAAACAATTGCTAGTTATTTTAACGGAAGACGTGATGCAAATATTACTTTATTACAACAAGCATTCTCTAAAAACGCAAATTTATTTACTGTTAAGAATTCTGTAATTCTTAAAATATCTTTAGAAAATTACTTTAAAAAAGTTATGCAAGATGGTAAGACCAAAGTTAAAACAACTATTTTAAATGCAGATATTCTAAGAAATATGGCAATTTGTAAAACACGTTTTGATTATCCTAATAAATCGTATGTTGATTATTTAACCTTATTAAAAGTGAAGGATAACTGGAAAATCACTACTAAAAATTTTGTTTTGTTAGATGAAAAATAAAGATTTTATATTCTTTGATAGATTTACTACCAAGAAATTTTTACTTTTTGGTTTAGGCGTAATTTTATTTGTAAATATTATCTTGTTCCCCTTTTTACCTAAAGCTCTTGGAATAACAATTTCTCCTGAAAATATATTGGATTTAAAATTTGGATATAATAAAACAGATGTGTTTAACATCTTTAATAATCTAAGGGAAGAAGGCAGGCAAGCATATAAGTTTTTTGATTTATTTGTGGATATGCCGTATTTGATTTTCTATACCTTTTATTATGTGGTTTTAATGTATTATTTATTAAAAATGAGAAATGTAAATACACCATTTTTGTTAATCTTTCCTTTTTTAATTGGTTTGTTTGATTTTTTGGAAAATATAGGAATCCTAATTTTACTAAAACAACATCCTGATTTAAATGTTAAAATGGTGTTTTTTACTTCGTTGTTTACAATATTAAAATGGAGTTTTGCTCTTTTAACTTTAATTTCAGTTTTATTTTTATTCTTTTTTTATGGAAAAAAAACAAAAAATTAATATTATTGGTAGCGGTGTTATTGGTTTAACTACAGCCGTTTATCTTCAAAATAAAGGTTTTGAAGTTACGATTTACACCAAAGAAATGCCGAGTGAAACAACATCAGCGGTTGCAGCCGCAATTTGGTTTCCGTATAATGTATCTCCAAAAGAAAAGGTTTCATTATGGAGTAAATTCACTTATCAATATTTTAGCAAACTTGCTTTAAACTCTCGTTCCGGAGTGCAATTTGTTCCGGTAACGATTATTGAAAAAACAATGGAAGATTGTTGGTGGTTAGAGGCAATTCCTAATCAAAATTATACAAAAATTCCGTTTAAAGATTTACCTTTGGGTTATAATATTGGTTTTAAAGTAAACATTCCTTTTATAGAATCATCGGTTTTTTTGGACTTTTTATTGCAGAAATTTTTAATGAATGGAGGTAAAATCATTCAAAAAGAAATTATGTCTTTTGCGGAATTAGATGCAGAAATTCCTATTGTAAATTGTTCTGGTTTAGGAGCAATAGAATTGTGTGAGGATGAAGAGTTGTTTCCTGTAAAAGGTCAAATTGTTACCGTACCAAAACAAGCAAAAATAAACTCCTTAATTGTAAATTATAATATAGATACAAAAGGAGAGGAGCTCATTTACATTATTGTAAGAAATAATGATATTGTTTTAGGTGGCACATCGGTAAACGGTAATTTTGATAAGACTATTGATAATGAAGTTTCTACAAAAATTATAGAGCGATGTAAAGGTATTTTACCAAATTTAAAGAATACGAATATTATTAAAGAAAAGGTTGGTTTAAGACCCAAAAGATTATCCATTCGTTTGGAAAAAGAAGGAAATATTATTCATAATTATGGTCACGGCGGAGCAGGTTTTACCGTATCTTGGGGTTGTGCCGATTCTGTTTATAATATGTTGTTGTAATCTTGTAAATTGTTGTAAGTTTATGCACTAAATTAGGTTAGTTAAATGGGAATTGTATTTAAACAATCGGCTTGGAACACGATATTTATCTTTTTGGGATTTTTCTTTGGCGGAATTAACACCTTGTTTTTATACACACATTTTTTAGACCCTGATTATTACGGTTTAATTACCTTTATTTTATCTACTGCCGCAGTATTATTGCCTATTTTGATTTTTGGAATGCAGGCTACGGTTATAAAGTTTTTTTCAACTTATAAAACCAATCAAGATAAAGACGCATTTTTGACAAAATCCTTGTTTTTGCCTTTATTGGTAATTGTTCCTGTTGGTATTTTAGGAATGTTTTTTTATGATGAAGTAGCCAATTTAATTTCAAAGAAAAATCCGATTATTAAAAATTATGCCTATTTAATTTTTATTGTTGCGATTTTTATGGGTTATTTTGAATTGTTTTATGCTTGGAGTAAAGTACAATTACAATCGGTTTTTGGTAATTTTGTACGTGAAGTATTTCATCGTGTCATCATATCCGTATTACTTGTTTTAGTATATTTTAAATTCTTAAATGCCGATCAGTTTATTTACGCTGTAGTTATAGTTTATGGATTTAGAATGTTAATTATGCTTTTTTATAGCTTGAAATTATATCGTCCGAAATTGCATTTTTCTAAAAAAGTAGATTCCAAAAATATGGTAAAATATGCTTTTTATATTGTGCTTTCGGCAAGTGCTGGAGGTATTTTGTTAGAAATCGATAAGTTCATGATTCCGCAAATTGAAACCGGTTTAGCAAAAGTTGCATATTATTCGGTAGCTGTGTATATCGCTTCGGTAGTTAGTGTTCCGGCTCGTGCAATGTTGCAAATTGCCTCGCCAATTACGGCAAAAGCCTTAAATGAAGGGAATTATAGTGAGGTTTTAAAATTATACAAATCATCATCTATACATTTACTTTTAATAGGAGGATTGTTATTTTTATGGATAAATATAAACGTAGTAGATTTATATAAAATCATTAATAAACCGGAATATGCAACAGGTGTTTTTGTTGTCTTTATTATTTCGTTATCCGAATTGTTTAAATTAGCATTAAGTACTAATTCTGTTATCTTGGCAAATTCTAAATATTACAGAGTATATTTTTATTTTTCCTTTTTAATGGCGTTTAGTGTTGTTATATTAAATGATATTTTAATTAAGAAATACGGAACAAACGGAGCAGCAATTTCGACCTTTTTGGTTGTAGTAATTTATGGGTTTATTAGACTTTGGTACGTACTAAAAAAAATGAAAATACAACCTTTTAGTGTAAAAACTCTTTTTGTTTTTGTAATAGTGGGTTTGTTATATCTTTTGTTTACACAACTTTATTTTCCTTTTAGACCTTTTGTAAATATTTTGATAAAATCCATTTTGGTAGCTGTAATTTATGCCATTTTGGTTTATATATTTCGTATTTCGGAGCCGTTTAATAAATCGGTAAATTTTCTTAAAAAACGTTTTTAATGCAAAAAATATTAAAATACGGTTTAATTATATTTCTTGTTGCAAGCCTTATTTTGGTTCGGTTTTTTGCTCCTAAAATTTTTTACGATCCTTTTTTGCACTATTTTAAAAATGATTATTTACACACAGGAATTCCCATTATAGAAAAATCCGTTTTTTTTAGAGATTTGTTTTTTAGATATGTACTTAATTCCATTCTGTCAATAGCAATATTATATTTGCTTTTTAAAGAGAAGTACTTAAAATTTACTCTTTGGTTTTATGTAATTGCTTTTGTAGTTTTAAGTAGCGTTTTGTTTCTTATTTTAAAAATAGGAACAGCCGATTACAAGTTGCTGTTTTATATCAGACGTTTTTTAATTCATCCTGTTTTTTTGCTGTTGTTACTTCCTGCTTTTTATGGAAAAGATAAAATGGATTTAAGTTTATAAAACGGATTTAAACTGTTCTAAAAATCGTGTATCGTTTTCGTAAAACATTCTAATATCCGGAATTTGATATAAAAGCATTGCAATACGTTCGATACCCATACCGAAGGCAAAACCGGAGTATTCATTAGGATCGATTCCTGCATTTTTAAGTACGTTAGGATCTACCATACCGCACCCCATAATTTCTAACCAGCCTGTTCCTTTTGTGATTTTATAATCTACTTCGGTTTCTAAACCCCAATAAATATCTACTTCTGCACTTGGTTCGGTAAACGGAAAATAGCTTGGTCTTAATCGTATTTTAGATTTACCAAACATTTCTTTGGTAAAATATAAAAGTGTTTGTTTTAAATCGGCAAATGAAACGTCTTTATCAATGTATAATCCTTCCACTTGATGGAAAATACAATGAGCTCTTGCCGAAATATCTTCGTTTCTAAACACGCGTCCCGGAGAAACGGTTCTAATTGGCGGTTTGTGGTTTTCCATATAGCGAACTTGTACCGAGGAGGTGTGTGTTCGTAATAAGATATCCGGATTTTTTTCAATAAAAAAGGTGTCTTGCATATCTCTTGCAGGATGATGCTCCGGTAAATTTAAAGCAGTAAAATTATGCCAATCATCTTCAATTTCAGGACCTTCCGATACGTTAAATCCGATTCTTGAAAATATTTCTACAATTTTATTTTTCACTATTGAGATAGGATGTCTGGCACCTAATTCAATCGGTTCTGCCGGTCTGGTTAAATCGCCGTAAATTGCTTTTTGTTCTGTTTTTTCTTCTAGTTTTTCCTTTAACTCGTTAACTTTTTCGGCAGCTGTTTTTCTTAGTGTATTTAATGCTTGTCCGATTTCTTTTTTTAAGGAATTATCTACCGTTTTAAACTCGTTAAACAATTCTTTTAAAATACCTTTAGAACCTAAAAATTTAATTCGAAATTGTTCTACTTCTTCCTTTGTGGAAGCTGTAAAATTGTTTATTTCTTTAATTAATGTGTTTACTTTATTTAACATAATCCTATTCCGTTTGTAGCTTGCAAAAGTACGTATTTTATAGGAATAATTTTTTATTTTTATGAGGATTTTTCTTTTTTTTATATTACTGTCCGATAAAAAATTCCTCAATAATTGAGGAATTTTTCGTATAGTTGAATAATGATCTAACCTAAAATTCAACATATGAGCAAAGATAGTATTTTTTTCGGACAGCCGATATTCGGACAA
>Ga0256840_1000298_pt1 | contig 50504 bp, 53 predicted proteins | sample 355202metaG_FD_185969 | JGI IMG/M metagenome (GOLD analysis project Ga0256840, IMG submission 185969) | Hydrothermal vent microbial communities from Mid Atlantic Ridge, Atlantic Ocean - 355-202 | ecosystem: Environmental > Aquatic > Marine > Hydrothermal vents | place: Atlantic Ocean: Mid...
CTTATGATAATCCTCTTTAAAAAACTTTTTTACATACTATTTATGCTATTTCTTATCTCAGTTATCTCATTTTTAGCTATCCACTCAGCACCAAACAGTTTTTTCGCAGCAGGTGAACTCAATCCAAATATGACTGAAGAAGCTATACAAGCTCTTAAAGCTGTATATGGATTAGATAAATCACTTTTTATGCAGTATGTTGATTGGGTTAAAAATATTATGACTCTTAACTTTGGAATAAGCTTTGTAAGTGGTCAGGATGTGAGTACAGAGATACTAAAGAGACTCCCAGTCACACTTACTATGAATATTACAGCGCTAATAGCAGTATTTGTGATTTCACTTTATTTAGGGATAAAAGCAGCTTTAAATTATGAGAAAAAAGAGGATTATATTATCCGTCAAATCTCTTTAGTTTCTTTTTCTATGCCCTCGTTTTATCTAGCTTTATTACTTATAATATTTTTTAGCGTAAACTTGGGATTATTTCCAATATCAGGACTTCACTCTGTTGAGGAAAAAACTGGATTTGCATACTATAGCGACATGGCGTGGCACTTGGCATTGCCTGTTGGTGTTATGATATTTGTAGGACTGGGAAGTATGATAATTTACATCCGTTCATTAACTTTAGAGATATTAAAGAGCGATTACTATTATTTTGCACTCTCACGAGGTATAAGCGAGAAAAATCTTCTTAGATTTTATATTTTACCAAATTTATTACCACCGATAGTTACTCTTTTAGGTCTCTCTTTACCAGGACTTATAGGGGGAAGTGTAATTTTAGAGTCTATATTTGGAATTGAGGGGATGGGACAACTCTTTTTTATGTCTGCACTTTCTCGTGACTATCCAGTTATTATGGGTACTTTAATGATAACAGCTTTTTTAACACTTTTGGGAAATATGATAGGGGATTTGATTCTTTTAAAACTCAATCCTTATATGAGACGAGGTTGAGTTTAAAAGTAAGTTTTAATAGCTTCGTCATCCTCAGCTTGACTGGGGATCTAGTTGGTTTTACTTATAAATTAGACTCCCAGTCAAGCTGAGAGTGACGGTTTCAGGTATTATTAGTTAAACAACGCCTCTAGTGCATCTACACCATCTTTAAGCTCTTCTATCTCACCTGTAGTTTCATCTGTTGTGCTGTCACTCTCAACAAGTTCAATGTTTAAACCAGTAAGCATAGAAGCAAGACGGATATTGATACCGCTTTTACCAATAGCTTTTGATTTTTGATCAGCTGGAAGAGTGATGATTGCTTTTTCATTTTCACCCTCTTCATTTTTCACTATCTCTACATGAGAGATAATAGCTGGACTCATTGTACGAGAGATGAAAAGTTCAGGGATACTGGTGTACTCGATACAGTCAATATTTTCACCAATAAGTTCTTGACTCACAGCATTAATACGAACACCTTTAACACCAACCGTTGCTCCAACAGCATCTACTTGAGGGTGCGTAGAGATAAGTGCAATTTTTGCTCTCTCCCCTGGGATTCTTGCAGAGCGCTCTATTATTACAGCTCCATCTGCAATTTCAGGAACCTCTAAAGCTAGTAACTCTTCTAAAAATTTTGGACTTGTACGAGATAGCTCAATCTGAATACCATTTTCTTTGTCCATATTTACACGACGAACTACAGCTTTAATGTGATCGCCAACATCAAATATTTCACCTTTGATACGACTTTTCATTGGCAATACGGCACGAATTTCATCAACTTCTATATATGTTGCATTTTGGGCATCAACTCTTGTTACACGACCTGAAACAAGTGTTCCTATTTTTGATTTGTATTTATTAAATATCTCATCCTCAACAAGTCTTTGGATGTGGTACTCTATCTCACGATGTAGTGAAGATGCCGCCGTTCTCCCATAATCCTCTAAATTATGATCTATTTGGAGTTGGTCACCAAGCTCTACTTGATCGTCATACTCTCTTGCATCTGTAATAGAGATATATGCAGGTGCAATCTCTTCATCTTGTAGTTTTTCATCGTCATCTTCTACAACGGTAATTGTTTGAATTATTTTAATACTTTTTGCTTCTTCATCTACCTCTGCAACAAAGGCAAATTTTTGATCAATTACTCTTTTTGCAGTTTGTATAAAAGCTGTTTGCAGTGCTTTTGTTACAGTGTCTGCTTGAAGACCTTTTTCATGTGCAATTGCTTCAACAATATCTAAAATTTTTTCCATTATTATATCCTTAGAGAAATCGTTTCATAAAAAATAAAATTATTGTAATTTAGGGGGAGATTTCTTATGAGTAATGAAATTATACCAAAAATCTATAAAGTCATCTTTAAATGTAGCCCTTAATAGAATTTTTAGTAGATTTTGTATATAATGCAAGACTTTTATAGAATAAATTTCTAAGGATATATAGATGAATTTAAAATTTGCTAGAACAGATATTGCAGTTAAACCAAAAAAAGCTGAGTTAGCTAAGATAGAGGCAAGCGTTGAGAAAGAGGGTAGTGTAATTTTTTATTTCGATAGAGAAAATTCTCACAAAGATCTTTTGGAGCTTCAAGATTATTTTGAAGCAAAAGGGAAAAGTTTTTATATGAGTGAAGTAAAATTTGGTCTTTCAGACAATGAGTATATGTACCAAGTACACATCATAAGCTAGAGAGTCAAAATGGGCAAGAAGCTGTTTATTGAAACTTTAGGTTGTGCTATGAATTCTCGTGATAGTGAGCATATGATTGCTGAACTTACCGAGAAAGAAAGCTACGAAGTTACAGATGAGTTTGAAAACGCAGACCTAATTTTAATAAATACATGCTCGGTGAGAGAAAAACCTGTACATAAATTATTTTCAGAACTTGGTGTTTTTAACAAAAAGAAAAAGCCAGGTGCTAAGATAGGCGTGTGTGGTTGTACAGCTTCACACCTAGGTGAGGAGATTATAAAAAAAGCACCCTATGTAAATTTTGTTTTAGGTGCAAGAAATGTATCAAAAATCAGTGAGGTTTTACATAAAGATAAAGCTGTAGAGATAGATATAAATTATGATGAATCAGAATTTGCATTTAAAGATTTTCGCTCATCAGGGTATAAAGCTTATATAAATATCTCTATTGGATGTGACAAATCTTGTACATTTTGTATAGTTCCTAAAACTCGAGGTGATGAAGTTTCTATTCCCGATACTTTAATTATCAACGAGGCACAAAAAGCCGTTGATAGTGGAGCAAAAGAGATTTTTCTTTTAGGGCAAAATGTCAACAATTACGGACGCCGTTTTTCAGGCACGCATGAAAAAGTTAATTTTACAGAGCTTTTAAGACGACTGAGCAAGATTGATGGCTTAGAGCGTATCCGTTTTACCTCACCACACCCTTTTCATATGGATGATGAGTTTATAGAGGAGTTTGCAAACAATCCAAAAATCTGCAAATCTATGCATATGCCACTTCAAAGTGGAAGTACAAAAATTTTAAAAGATATGAAGCGGGGTTACTCAAAAGAGTGGTTTTTAAATCGTGCGAAAAAATTAAGAGATATGTGTCCAGATGTTAGTATTAGTACAGACATAATTGTTGCTTTTCCAGGTGAGAGTGATGCGGATTTTGAAGATACTCTTGATGTTCTAAAAGAGGTAAGGTTTGAGCAGCTTTTCTCTTTTAAATACTCCCCTAGACCAGAGACAGAAGCCGAGTTATTTACAAATACGGTAGATCCAGAGTTGGCATCCCATAGACTTACAACTCTTCAGTCTCTTCATACTGAGATACTAGATGAAAACAATGCTAAACTTCTTGGAAACACTTATGAAGTTTATTTTGAAGAACTGTTTCAAGATGGATTTGTAGCTGGTAGAAGTGACAACAATATCATGGTTAAAACTAAAGGTTCAGAAGAGCTTTTAGGTAAATTTAGAGATGTGAAAATTACATCCATAGGGAGAACAGTTTTAACCGGAGAAGTTATTGCGTAAAAAATTCTTTCGTGCCTTGGCACTCATCATTGTCCCTTTTATAGGTTCTGTGATTATAAGAATTTTATACCTTACAAATAAAAAAAACTTTCATGGACCTGAGTCTTTAGGGGATGAAAACTTCATAATGGCTTGCTGGCATGGTGAGTTGTTGATGATACCTTACGCATACACAAGATACAAAAAAAATCCACATGTAAAACTAGTGATTTCAGAACATTTTGATGGCAATTTAATAGCAAGAACATTAAGCTTTTTTAAATTTGGAACGATTCGCGGTTCTAGTACCAGAGGTGGTGCAAAAGCTTTGATTCGCTCTATTAAAGAGTTAAAAAGCGGTTGTGACTTAGGAATTACCCCAGATGGACCAAAAGGACCTCGTCATGAAGTTGCAGATGGTATAATAGTTATGGCACAAAAAGCTAAGGTAAAAATAGTATTAGTTGAGATAAAGCCAAGCAAATTTTGGCAACTTGATAGTTGGGATAAGTTTGTTATACCAAAACCATTTGGAGTGATAGATTATTATATTAGCGATTTGGTAGATATTAGTGGTATGGATATAGAAGAGGCAAGAAACTTGATAAAAGAGGGGTTAGTAAAATATGAGTTCTAAAATACTTTTTCCATTGATAGCTCTCTCTTTATTGGTGATTATGGGTGTGTACTTTTTACTCAACCCCTCGTATGAAAAATCTCTCAAAGCAAAGTATTATTATGAAATTGGTGAGTATAAAAAAGCATTGGTTCTTTCTAAAGAAGCTTTTAGCATGGATGTGTATAACCGCATGGCTTCAACTATAACAGCACAATCAATTACAGCTTTAAAGTATGTTGCTTATATAGATGACGCTAAAAAATATATGAAAACTATTAATGAAATAGCTGAAAAAGAAAACATTACTGATGCTGATAAGGCAAAAATAAAACTTATGTGTGAAGTTATGATTAGTGCATATATTAAACTAGCGCCAAGTGTTATTACTGATGATACACTTGTAGAGGAATCAGCAAAGTATTATGATGGGTTTGAGAAGCTTCTTGAAAAAGTCAATAGATAGCAAAAGGGTAGCATTTTTAGAATCCTTAGAAGAGTTAAGAGGTTATTCTGATTTAACCATCAAAAGTTATGATGAATCTCTCAAAGAAGCGATGAATTATATAGAGATAACGCAAGATAATAAAGCCACTATTTTTAATTTAATGCCATATCGTATCAAAATAGCACATCTAAATCCGAAAACAATAAGTAAAAAATTAAGCGCAATTCGCTCTTTTGTAGCGTACTTAAATGATAATGGAGATTGTAGTGTTTTAAAAGCTGATGAGAGTGTAAAAGTGGCAAAAACATTACCTAAACCTATATCCCATGCACATATATTAGAAGCTCTTCAACAATCTGAGTTTGAAGAGCGTTTAGTGGTAACAATGTTATACACACTTGGACTTAGAATATCTGAACTTGTGTCATTAAAACTTCTTGATATATCATCTGAGTGGATTAGAGTTTTAGGAAAAGGAGATAAGCAAAGGGATGTTCCTCTCATAAGCTCTACAAGCGATTTAATCAAAGAGTATTTAACTCTAAAATCACCAAAGATTTTTCTTTTTGAAAAAAATGGCGAAAAATTAAGCGAAAATAGTTTAAGATATATCGTTACTAAGGTGTTTAAAAGAGTCTCTTTGAAAGTCACACCACATCAGCTTCGTCACTCTTATGCGACAGCACTACTTAACAACAGTGCTCCAATTGCCGATGTAAGTGAGTTATTAGGTCATTCATCAATGGCGACAACACAAATATATACAAAACTAGGTAGTGCCTTGAAGCAACAAAACTATAACAAAGCACACCCACTTGCAAGGGAGATAGATAGTGTTAAATAAGCTTTTTGAGGCTTTATATCTTAAAGTATTTGTTAGTATTGTTACGAATGGCACAAAGAGTATAGTATATGTGGAGTTGTGCAATAAAAAAGATGTTATCTCAAGTGTACAAGAGAGTTTTGTAAGCACTTTAGAGCATAAAAAAATGCTTAGCTTTATTGAGTCATATACAAAAGAATCACCTTTTCATTATATCTCTTATCTAGATCACTCACCGTTGCAGGGTGCAATTTCTACCTCTGCTGATAAGTCCAAACATTTTGATTCAAAGCTATTTAAATATATGAACTATAATGATAATTGGCTCTATTATACTTCTAAAGCAGATTTGAATTTATTGAAAAAGAGATATGCAGATATAGGAGTAGATTATATATTTTCCCCTTTTGTTCTTTTGGCTGAATTTTTTAAAGATAAATTAGATAACGCAATGACAATGTTTGTTTTAATAGAAGAGGGCTATATATCTTTAAGTATTTTTAACAAGAACGAGCTTCTTTTTGCTGAACATATTGCAATTGAGCATAAAAGAAATAGTGATGAAAATGAAAATGAAGATGTAGTAGGCGATATTGATGACTTTGAACTTGATGATATGAGTATTGATTTAGAGGATGTTAATGTTGTTGAAGAGCTAGATGATATATTAGATGAACTTGATGACATAGAAAACTTAGATGATTTGTCAGAAATAGAAGATTTGGATAACATGGATGACATAGAAGAGTTTTCCGAGGAAGAGGAAGTTGCTGATACTTCACAAGAGATAGCTTCTGATACATCCACACCTATAAAAATAAACGATGACTATAAAATATTTGGAAGGATACAAAATAGTGTCAATAGCTTTTATAAAGATAGCAAATCAAATCCTAATTTTGTTGAAACAATTTATATTGCTGATGGAGTAGGCAATTCTCATGATTTGAAGCAGTACCTAGAAGAAGAGATGTTTTTGAGCGTGTATGTAAGGCGTATTGATTTATGTTTAGAGATTTGCGAGTTAGCAAAGATGGAGAACTCATGAGATATAGCTATATAAACCACAGAAAAAAAAGTATCATCTCTCAAGAATTATGGCTACTTTTAACTTTTTTTGGACTTACTCTTTTTATGCTATTTGCAACATATGCTTTTTTACTCTACAAAGACTATAGATTTGATATAGAAAAAAATTATGCAATAAATGAAAAAATGGATTTAAATCATAATATTGAACTTATGAAAAAGAGTATTGCGTTTATAGAAAAAGAGAGTATGTTGTCTGAAAAAATATACACGCAAAATAGTGTTTTAAAGGACAGTATTGCTAATTTATTTGATTTAGTTCCTGGGCGTATTACACTCTCGGAAGCTTCTTTGCTTGAAAACGGCTTGATACTTTATGGAATTACACCAAATAAAGATGTATATAATTTTATGCTTCAAGCACCACTAAGGTCTATCTTTCAAAAAACTTACAGTAGTTTTTATCCAGCAGAAAATGGATGGATACGATTTGTTTCTACAAATTATATAGAAGAAGAATTAGATAAGGAGTCTAAGAATGAAAATTAGCATTTCAAGACAAAATATCTATCTTTTAGTTCTATCTATCTTTTTGTTGATATTTGTGCTGTTTTTTTCATTTATGGTACTCATACCAAAAGGGCAGGAGTATCGAGAAAAAGCTGCTGAATTAAAGAAGGTAAATCGTGAACTTCGATGGTATCAAAATTTCAATGATGAAACCTCAGAAATCTTACATGAATTACGCAGAGATAATAGGCATATAATTACAGCATTTGATACTAAGTTTAATGCAGCAAGATTTGAAAAACAACACAAAAAGTATTTTGATTCTCTGTCATTGTCCAAAAAGGTTAAAACGGCTGATTTAAATGGTGACTTTGTTGAGTATGAAGTAAATGCAACTTCAAAAATAAACTCTCCAAAAAGTTTTTATAACTTTTTAGATGCTATAAATAAAAGTGACTGGATAGTAGGAGTTAATTTTCCAATTAACTTTAAAAGAGATGGTGAGCTTATACACTCTAGTTTTACTATGCAAATTTACTATGCTACAAAAGATTCAAATTTTACAAAGAAAGAAGATAAGAAAGAATCAGTTGATTAACTCTTTGATCTTTACAAATGCTTTTGTGTTTTTAAAGAGGTAAGTTCTTAGTTTGGGTTCTATTTTTAAGACTCTACACTCCTCTTTAAACTCTTTACTCATTACATCTTTTTCTTTTGAATAGGGGATAATAAAAACAAAACCTTTATCTTGATGTACAAGAAATTTTCTTCCTAATATGGATGTAGATTCATTTTTTAGGAGTTCCCTCTCATGTGCACTTGGCATAAAGCCTATTGACTTTAGGTATTTGTCTATTATATATATATCAGTTCTTTTATTGTTAGAGCTTTTAAAGTATGCAAAATCATCTATGTTTTTTATTGTAATTTCTGGAATTAAGGCTTCCTTGTCAGCATCAAGATATTCAAAACTTTTTTTAATTCCGTTGAGGTATTTTTCTATTAAAGGCATAGAATATTTATGTCTAAATTCATTTCTTTTTATATCTTCATCTAAGTTAGTTTCATCTTCAAAATAGTGAATTTTTTCAGCATGTAAATATATGAGCAACTCTTGTTTATCCAAGTGAAGCAAAGGGCGGATAAGAGTATATGAATCTCTTTTTTGCTCCCTTGTCATCCCAGCAATCTCAGCACATCCAGCACCCTTACAAAATTGCATAAGCATCCATTCAAATCTATCACCTAGATGGTGAGCTGTGATAAGGTTTTCATACTTATGTTGTGCTATAAGTTTTTCAAAAAAATCATATCTTATAGTTCGAGCTTTTGCCTCAAAATTATTTTGTATCTGTTTTGCGGTGTGGATGTAACACTCTAAGTCGTAAGTGGATGCCAAGCTTTTTGCATAGAGCACTTCCTCTTTACTTTGCTCTCTAACTTCGTAATCAACAATGGCTATATCAAATCTAATATTATGCTCTAAAAGAAGAAAGAAGAGGGCTGTAGAATCTACTCCACCAGAGAAGGCTAAGAGATTCTTTTTATCTTTTAGTGAGTGTAGAGATGAGTTCTCAAGCATTATCTACTGTTGCAGTTAAAATGTCGCCGACTAACTCAGTGATTGTTGCTTTATAAATTATACCAAACTCTAAATCTTCATCTTTGCTTCTATCATTTACATATATTTCACCATCTATCTCAGGTGCCCAGATACTCTCTTTTGCACTTAGTAGATACTCATGCTCATCACTCTCACCATCTATGATAATATCAACTGTTGCACCTATCTTTTCTTGTAAAGATTTTTTTGCACACTCTGAGGCAATATCTCCAAGAATTTGTGCTCTGTGGGCAATTGTATCATCAGGGATTTTTTCACTCATATCATAAGCTGGTGTAGTCTCTTCATCCGAGTATGAAAATACATTAATTCTATCAAATCCAAAAGATGTAGCAAATTCACACATCTCATCAAACATCTCTTGTGTTTCCCTTGGATGTCCAACGATAAAACTTGTTCTTACAAATGAGTTTGGCAGCTTTCTCATAAACTCTAAAAGTTCAAGAGTTTTATCTTTGCCAAAGCCTCTTTTCATGATGTGAAGCATCTCATCATTAATATGTTGAATCGGCATATCAAAATAGTTATGAAATATTTCACTCTTAGCTATATTTTTTAGTAGAGAGATAGTCGTTGTTGATGGGTATAGATATAAGATCCGTGCACTCTTTACACCATCAATAAGTTCTATTCTCTGGATAAGAAGACTCAGTCCATCCTTTATGTTCTGATCCCTTAGATATGAAGAGCTGTCTTGTGAAACAAAAGAAAAATCATAATAACCCTTTGTGACTAAACCTTCAACCTCTTTAGCAATAGAGTCAAGATTACGGGAATTTAGTTTACCTTTAAAAGATGGAATAGCACAAAAACTGCACGCCTGATTACACCCCTCAGAGAGTTTAATGTAAGCGTGATAAGTTGAACCAGTTACAACCCTCTCACTTCCATCTATTAAAAAAACTTCATCAGAAAAACGGCTCTTTTTCTCTGCTAAAAGTTCATCTATATGGTCATAATCACCAACACCAGTAAATATATCAACCTCTGGCATATCCGCTGCTAACTCCTCTTTGTATCTCTCACTTAAACATCCAGCCATAACTAAAAGGGAGTCATTCTTGCGAGTTTCATGAAGATTAAGTACGGTATTTACTGATTCCTCTTTAGCCGCATCTATAAAGCCACATGTATTTACTATGATGACATCTGCTTCAGATTCTGTATCTGTAAGTTCAAAGTTTTTTAGTTTGCCCATCATCACTTCTGTATCGACAAGGTTTTTAGTACATCCAAGAGAGACTATGTGAAGTTTATTGCCCATTAATATATTGCTCCGTTATTCCAAAGTAGATTTGGAATCTAATTATTATGCGAATTATAGCTAATAAGTTTAGTATAATTTCTTTATGAAAATATATGATGTAATAATTTTGGGTGCAGGGGCAAGTGGTCTGATGTGTGCATCCCACTTAGATGATAAACTGGATGTGGCAATTGTTGATGGAAATGACAAGGTTGCAAAAAAATTGAAAATTTCAGGTGGTGGCAAATGCAACATCACGAGTGTAAATGTAAATGAATATAACTATGATGGAGATGAGGAGTTGATCTCTTACGCTTTAAGTGTTTTTTCTAAAGATGATTTACTAAATTTCTTGGATGTTAATGGTGTAGAGCCAGAATTAAGAAAAAATCGTTACTATTTTTGTAAAAACTCTTCGGATGAGATTATAGATATTTTAAAGTTAAAATCTAAAAAAGCAGATATTTTACTCCATAGAGAGATATTTACTATAAAAAAAGAGAATGAAATTTTTAATGTAATGACTTCAAAAGGGTTGCTACAATCAAAAAAACTTGTTGTTGCAACGGGTGGTAAAAGCTTTAAAACTCTTGGTGCAAGTGAAATAGGTCTGGAAATTGCAAAAAATTTTGGCATAAATGTAAAAGAGTTTAGCCCAGCACTTGTAGGTTTAACCTTGCAAAAAGAGCAATTTTGGATGAAGGAGCTTAGTGGCTTAAGCGCCTATGTTCATATAGCCGTTAACGAAAAAATTTTAAAAGAGGAACTTCTTTTTGCCCATAAGGGAATTAGTGGACCTGTAGTTCTTTCAGCCTCTTTGTATTGGAAAAAAGGAAATATAAGTATAGATTTTTTACCAAATGACGATATAGTTGAGTTAATACAGGGAAGTAAAAAGCTAATAAGCTCTGTTATCCCGTTGCCAAAAAGGCTTTCTAAAGCAATATTAAAAGCCTTAGAGGTTGAAGATGGTGAGTGTAAAAAGATTACCCAAACCATAAAAGAGAAACTTTTAAAAATTCATAAGTATGAGTTTTCACCAGCAGGAAATTTTGGTTTTTCTAAAGCTGAAGTGAGTCGTGGTGGAGTATTGGCCGGGGAGTTAGATATATACACTTTAGAATCAAAAGCGATAAAAGGTTTATACTTTATAGGTGAGGTTGTGGATGTTACAGGAGAACTTGGGGGCTATAACTTTCAGTGGGCTTTTAGTAGTGCAGTTGTTTGTGCAAATAAGCTAAATTATTAGTATCAAATCAATAACTAATTATAATAAAGTATAATTCTTATAAGTAAATAATTATTCCTTTAAAGCTAACTTCAAAAGCTACAAGGTATAATAAGTAAGAAAAAATCAACTTTTACAAAAGGTGTCATCAAATGAGATACAAACATATACTACTTTCTATATTTATAGCCCTGTTTTTTGTAGCATGCACAAGTGATACAAATGGAGATACATCTTCTCCATCATCATCTGTTGTTGATACTAATACAACGACAGTTATAGATGATACTAACAATACCATTGATGTTAATGGTACATTAACCGTTAATTTTTCGGGTGCTGTATCAACTAGGGAGTTGACAGTAAATAATGAACTAGTAAGCATAGAGGTACTTGTTTTTGGTTCTGATAATGCACCATACACAGGTGGGACAATAAATATAGCTTACCCTGAAAAAGCGACAACTGGTGTGGATGTAGGTAGTTTTTCAAGTTTGAGTGCAGAAGTTATTGATGGAAAGGCAATTTTTAATTACACAGGTCCAAAAAATTTAAAAGCATTAGTTGATAATAATGATACAAGTACTATTTTTGGTTTTTATCATAGTTCAAGCAACACATCTGTTAATAATTTCACATTGACATATAATCCTCTTGCTGATCAAATCATACTTGAAACATATACTATCAAATCCTCTCTCTTAGATTCCAATATAACTTTAGGTTTAGAATCAAGTAAATTTATATCATTTTATGTTGAAAATAACGCAGGCACAAAAGTTGATGATTCAAAAATGACTTCAACTATAGTAGAAGTTCTAAATACACCAATAGCTGATTTAAAAGATACTTTAGGAAATAGTGGAGATACGCTTACATTTTTAGGTGATAATGATGTTTCACTTAGCATAGAGAGCAATACTATGTCTGGTCTAGTTCCTATTAAAGTTACATCTGCATTCCAAGATGCTAATGATGTGAATGTGACTATTGTTGAGGTTTTCAATATTGTAGTTTTATCTGGTCCTCCAACGGCAATCAGTATTAGTTATGCTGGTACATCTCAAGATAAAGAATATGCAAAGTTTCAAGAAAATTTAGTTGTAACAGTTACAGATAAGTACTTTAACCCTGTAAATACCCATCCAGCCATATCGGTTGGTACTATAGTTGGATATGCTAAAGATGCTGTAACAGGAAACAATATATATCATCTTCCAAATTCAGCTACTACGGGTACTTTAAATCCTACAACAAAAATTTTTAGCGTAAATAACGGTATGGACTTTTCTAGTGTTGACGACTACAATGATGTTTTAGTGACATTTGGAAATGGCTATACATATGATGCTGCTGGAAAATGGGACTTTACAACGAGCGGGGCTGCTAGTTCAAATGAGTTAGCGATTTTAGATGATTACGATAGCAATGTAACACGCTCTAACCTTGGTTTTGCAGTTGGAAATAACTATAGACAAGATACATGTAGGCAAGGTGCAGAATGGCTAGGAAATATAAGGTCAGCCGATGGGACATATAAACTAGACTCTCGTGGTATGGCAAAACTAACACTTGATTATGATTATTATTTGACTGGAAAAGATGTTGTAGTGTGGGTAAATATAGTCGGTTTAACCGCAAAAACAGGTACGGTTGGAAAAATCGGTGAAGCCAAAGAGTTTACCCTTAGAGGAACGGGATTTGAAGATTTCTCAGCATCAGTATCTGCTGGAGTTGCAAATGTAACATATAGACTTCCTGTTGAGATTAGTGCAACAGGAGAGTGGTATAGAAATGCAAATTTCTCATATAAGCTTACATTGAGTGATAATTTAACTTTAAATGCACTCTCAAGTTCAAATACAAATATCGATAATTGCGCACAATCAGATGGAATAGCATATGTTGATGTCACAGTAACAGAAAACGAAGCTAAAGCTGGTACTATAACAATCTCAGATATATTAGTTTCAGACGAATTTGAAAATTAAGGAAAATTTATGATAAAAAAAACATTAATAAAAGTAGTATTAGCGAGTTTATTGCTTAGCTCATCTTTGATGGCTGGGTTGGAGTATGATTCAAAGCCTAATTCTTTGATAGGTTTTGAGGTTGGTTCTGCAAGCATGGATGTTTCCAGTGATGAGGATAGTTACGATAAGATATTGGATGCGATGAACTATGGGTTTAAAATAGGTGCACAAACAGATAACTATAGACTTTTTTTAAGTTATCGCTTTTATGCAGGTGATGATGTGGAAAATTTAACAACTATGGGCGCTGAATTGCAATACATGGTAGATGTAGCTAGCTTTATGAATGTTTTTATTGGTGTTAATGCAGGTGTTGTAGATATAGAGTTTAAAGACGCGGCAACACCTAGATTAACTCGTGTTGTTTCTCAACAGTATCTAGGTGGAGATGTTGGATTTAACTTCCATATTGGTGAAAACTTTGATTTTGAATTAGGTGCTAGAATGATGAGTATTCAAGCAGATCATCTACTCGATAGCAAAACATACACATTTGGTGATATTGTTACTGGATATGGAAGTCTGATTTATAAATTTAAAATGGATAAATAAGATAAATATTTATGGTGCTCGATACTGGATTTGAACCAGTGACCACCTCCATGTCATGGAGGCACTCTACCGCTGAGTTAATCGAGCATATTTAATGCGTAATTCTATCAAAATAATCTTAAAATAGTTTTTTTAATCCCAATACCAAACAGTTATTTTAATATTTTCAAAACTCCCACATATTTACTTTAAATTTAGGTTTACTAAGTGTATAATTCTAGTATTAGAATATTCCAGAATGGAATAAAAGAAAATACCAGAAGGTAAGTTATGAATTTAACAGAATTGGAAGAGTTAGGACTAAAAAATGTTGGTGAAGTTTTTCATAATCTAAGTTATGAGGAATTAATTAAACATGAGCTTGATAATGGTGAGTGTGTGCTTACAAAAAAAGGTGCAACTGCTGTTGACACTGGTATTTTTACTGGTCGTAGCCCAAAAGATAAGTATATAGTAGATGCTGATCCATCTAATAAGTTCGTTGCATGGGGTGATGTTAATAAAAAAGTAAGTGCCGAGATTTTCGCAGAACTTTTAGATGTTGCCAAAGAGCAACTATCAAATAAAAATCTTTATGTTACAGATGTATTTTGTGGTTCTAGTGCAGCTTCAAAAAGATCAGTTCGTTTTGTATCTGAGATAGCGTGGCAATCCCATTTTGTAAAAAATATGTTTATTCGTCCAACAGAAGCAGAATTGGAAGTTTTTAAACCAGGATTTACTGTACTTAATGCTTGCAAGGCAGTGAATAAAAAATGGAAAGAACATGGACTAAACTCTGAAGTATTTGTTATGTTTGATATTGAAAACAATATAGCAATTATTGGTGGTACTTGGTACGGTGGTGAGATGAAAAAAGGGATTTTTTCTATGATGAACTATTGGTTGCCACTTGAAGGTAAGCTTCCAATGCATTGTTCGGCAAATGTTGGAAAAGATGGCGATACTGCTCTTTTCTTTGGACTTAGTGGAACTGGTAAAACAACACTTTCTACTGATCCAAATCGTGCTTTGATTGGTGATGATGAACATGGCTGGGACAATCATGGTGTATTTAACTTTGAAGGTGGATGTTACGCTAAGGTTATTAATCTTGATGGCAAAAGTGAGCCTGAAATTTACAATGCTATCAAAACAGGAGCTCTTTTAGAAAATGTTGTGATGTATGGTGAGGGTGAAGTTGATTATGAAGATGGGAGTAAAACAGAAAATACTCGTGTTTCTTACCCAATTGAACATATTGAAAATCATGAGCCTAGTTTAAGTGCTGGTCACCCTGAAAATATCATCTTTTTGACAGCGGATGCTTTTGGAGTTCTCCCTCCTGTTTCTAAACTGACAAAAGAGCAAGCAATGTATTACTTCTTGAGTGGCTATACTGCAAAAGTTGCTGGAACTGAGCGTGGTATTACAGAACCTGTAGCAACTTTCTCTGCTTGTTTTGGTGAAGCTTTTTTGCCTCTTCATCCAACTGTATATGCAAAACTTCTCGGTGAAAAAATTGATAAACATGGTGTTCATGTTTATCTTGTTAATACTGGTTGGACTGGTGGTGCTTATGGTGTTGGACATAGAATGAGTATCAAAGATACTCGTGCTTGCATCAATGCTATTTTAGATGGTAGTATTAAAGATAGTGAATTTAACACAACTATCACATTTAGACTTCATGTTCCAAAAACATTAGGTGATATCAATCCTGAGATTTTAAATCCTCGTAACGCATGGACTGATAAAGCTGAGTTTGACAAAACGAGAGATACTTTAGCTGAGATGTTTATAGAGAACTTTAAAAAGTATCAAACTGAGGATAGTGAGTTTGATTATTCAACTGCAGGTCCCAAAGTAGAAAAGTAATTTAACTTTTCTTCTTTGTAGCATATGTTAAGTAAAACCATAAAATTCCACCAAAAACTACTACTATTATAGGTGCTATCCAAGGTTTTTCACTAACTGTTTCGGCAACTTTTATTAAAACACCACCTGAATAATAACTTCCAAGACCAACCACTAAAGCCCAAGCACCAGCACTTAAAATATTTAAAATGACAAACTTTTTAAAATCATATTTTGTTAAGCCGATAGCAATTGGGATAAGAGTTTTTATACCATACACAAATTTTTGAAATAAAATAATCCATGACCCGTATTTTTTCATCATTATATGTGAAAGAGCAAGTTTTCTTCTATGTTTCCTGAGCCCTTCCATCATAGTGCTTTTTTGGTATCTTGCCATATAGAAAAGTAAAACATCACCGAGTGCATTTGCAATAAAAGCGATAAAGATAACCAACGATAAATCCATTTTACCCATAAAAGAGAGCACACCAGCACCAACAAGTGCCACAAAACCTCCACCTAATGAGTAGAGAAAAAGTCCAATATAGCCATAAGTTGCTAAATTACTAAAAGTTTCTTCCATTGTTATCCTAAAGTTGTTTTATTTTCATTATTTCATCTCGAAGACGAGCTGCTTCTTCAAAGTTTAACTCTTTGGCAGCTTGTTTCATTTTCAGCATCAACTCTTTTGTTATCGCTTTTTTCTCTGATGCTGGCATTTTATCCATTTTTTTGTGCTTTTGGTAAACACCACTATAATCTTCTAATTTTAAGTTAGTATCTAGCTTACGAATTGTTGTTGTTGGGACAATTCCATGCTCTTTATTATGAGCTTCTTGAATCTTTCTTCTTGAAGTTGTTGTATCTATCGCTTTTTGCATAGATTTTGTGATTTTATTTGCATAGAGGATAACTCTGCCATTTGCATTTCTTGCCCCTCTACCAATAGTTTGTATGAGAGCCGTTTCACTTCTTAAAAATCCCTCTTTATCAGCATCCAAAATAGCGACAAGTGAAACTTCTGGTAAATCTAATCCTTCGCGAAGCAGGTTGATACCGATAAGTACATCAAACTCACCAACTCTAAGTGCTCTGATAATTTGGTTTCTCTCTATAGTGTCTATGTCTGAGTGCATATATTGAACTTTTATACCTAAATCAGCTAAATATTTCGTAAGTGCTTCTGCCATCTTTTTTGTAAGCACTGTTATAAGAATTCTTTCATTTTTAGCAGCAATTTTTTTAATTTCATCGTGTATATCTTCAACTTGATTATCTGATGTTTTTATCTCGAGGATAGGGTCTAACAATCCTGTAGGTCTAATGATTTGATGTGCAATTACACTTGACATCTCAAGTTCATACTCTGCTGGTGTTGCCGACACAAAAAGATAGTGTGGCGCTTTGTTTATATATTCGTCAGCTTTTAGCGGTCTGTTATCTAAAGCACTCGGTAGCCTAAAGCCATAATCGACTAAAACCTCTTTCCTTGCTCTGTCCCCTGCATACATCCCACGATATTGAGGAAGTGATACATGGCTTTCATCTACAATCACTAAGTAATCCTTGTGATTCATAGCAAGGTAGTCAAGCAGAGTAAATGGAGCTTCTCCTGGTTTTTTATTTGTAAGTAAACGCGAATAGTTTTCTATACCTTTACACATCCCTGTAGTTTGAAGCATCTCTAAATCAAATTCAACTCTTTGTTTGAGCCTTTGGTACTCTAAAAGTTTCCCCTCTTTTGTGAAGTATTTTAGCCTATCATCAAGTTCATCCTCTATGCGTTTTATCGCAATTGCCATCTTTTCTTGAGACACACTAAATTGTGATGTAGCATATATAGTAAACTTTGTATGATTTTCAAGTTTTTTGTTGTCGATGATATCAAAAGTGTATATAGCTTCTATCTCATCTCCAAAAAACTCTATGCGGATTGCTTCTTGCTCAAAATAGGGTGGATATATATCTAAGCTTTCTCCATTTACGCGGATATGACCACTATCAAAATAGGTGTCATTTCTAGCATAGCCCATCTCAACTAAACGAAGTAAAAGTTTTTTTTGTGGTATCTCATCTCCAACCTCTAAAGCTTGAACCATATTAAGGTATTCTTCAGGGTCACCAAGGCCATAGTTAGCAGATACGGACGCTATAACTATAACATCATCATAAGAGAGCAGGTTGGCAGTTGAAGAGAGTCTCATCCTTTCTAGCTCATCATTAATAGCAGAATCTTTTTCTATAAACAAATCTTGACGGGGTATGTAAGCCTCTGGCTGATAATAATCATAGTAAGAGACAAAATACTCAACATGGTTGTTAGGGAAAAACTGACGAAACTCTGAATAGAGTTGTGCGGCAAGAGTTTTGTTATGTGTCATGATAATAGTAGGCATCTTCACATTTTCTATAACCTTCGCCATAGTATATGTTTTACCGCTTCCTGTAACACCTTCAAGTGTTTGGTAACGATTCCCTTTAAGTATCGACTCGCTTAATTCTGCTATTGCTTGAGGTTGATCACCCGCAGGTTTATAAGGTGTATGTGCTTTAAAATGTATCTCTTTTTTCATTGGTAAAATTATAGCTAAATTGCTGTTTTTGTATTTTTTTCTTTTTACATCGCTTTTTGAATTTAATAAATAACTATATAATACTATTATGAAAATATGGATTTCCGACACACAAAATATTACTCATCGTCTAGTACGACTTAACTGTGAAGAGCACAGTGACTATAAATATCTTGGCGATTTAAGCGAAAGTGAGTTGAAAATATTTCTTTTAGAAATTCAAGATACTATGGATGTAGATAAAAATATGAAACTATTAAAATATTATGGCTATTTACATCTTTTTGTAATAGAAAAAAAGTAAATCTTATGGATATAAAAAATTATTAAAAGAAAATAATTATCTTTTAAGTTTATTTTCTCTATAATTCTTCATCTAAAAAATTACGAATGTAATGAAACTAAGGAATAAGATATGAAATTATTGACATTAAGTGTATTAAGTACTTCACTTCTATTAGCGTCTCCGCTGGTAAAACAGGCAAATGAAGCAGGATTAAAAGCTATACCATCTGATGAAGATCAGTTGATGAAATTAATCGATAATCCAAATAATCCGATTACAGATAAAAAAGTTGAATTAGGTAAAAAGTTATTTTTTGATCCAAGACTCTCAAAAAGTAATATAATTAGTTGTAACACATGTCACAACTTAGCGACTGGCGGCATTGATGGTGTGAGTGCTGCTGTGGGTCATAATTGGGCTGCAAATCCACACCATTTAAATTCACCAACTGTTTATAATGCTGTATTCTTCACATCTCAGTTTTGGGATGGTCGTGATCCAGACTTAGAAAAACAAGCACAGGGTCCTATTCAAGCTCACCCAGAGATGGCAGCTACAAAAGAGCATGTTGTAAACACTGTTACATCAATGCCAGAGTATGTAAGTGAGTTTAAAGCCGCTTATGGTGATAAAGTAGAGATAACTTTTGAGAAAGTAACAGACACAATTGCTACTTTTGAGCGTGTGCTTGTGACACCATCTCGTTATGATGAGTATTTAAATGGTGATGAGAATGCGATGAGTGCATCAGAGAAAGAAGGCTTGAAAACCTTTATAGATATGGGTTGTGTTTCTTGTCATGATGGCGTAGCTCTTGGCGGAAACATGAATACATTTGAGATAACTGGAAAATATATTCATGGTGATATAGGTGACTTTAAAGGGAACAAGGAAGGGCTTGTAAAGGTTCCAACTTTGCGTAATATTGCTGAAACTGCACCATACTTTCACAATGGAGCTATCTGGAGTTTAAAAGATGCTATTGTAGAGATGGGGCGTATTCAACTTGGTGCTGATATTAGCGATAAAGATGCTGCATCTATAGAGGCTTTCTTTGGAGCATTAACTGGTACAAAACCAGATATTTCATACCCTCAACTTCCTGCTAGAACTGCTACAACTCCAAAACCAGATATGAACTAGAGCTATACGCTCTAATTCATATTTACTGCCATTTTAAACTAACTAGTGCTTCTCAGGCACTTAATTGAGACTTAATTCTAATTTACTACGCTTATAATAATTTTTAGAATCTTTTTTGTGGTAAAATTATAGATACAGAAATAAATAGGAATTTTTATGCAAAGCCAAACTACTATAGAGAAGTTACATGACAAAGTCTCTCAAATACTACAAAAATATCACTCAATGAAGGGTGAAAATGAGATGCTTCGAAATGAGTTGATAACACTCAAAGCTGAAAAAGAAGTAAGAGATCAAGAGATTGAAAAATTAACAGAGCAAAATGTTATGAAAGATTTAGAGATAGAAGAGATAGTGAATAAAATAGAAAGCATCATAGGATAATTTCTATGGGCAAAAAAATAGGCTTACATATTGGTGGTCGTCGCTTTGATGTAGATGTTGAGGATGGTTTTGCTCAATATTTAGAACATCAAATGTCAAAAGATTTTAATATGGAGGGCAATAATGATTTGAAAATATTGCTTCAAGCTTATGTACAAAAAAATCATGAACTATTTTTACAAGAACAAGAGATGCAGGTGATTTTGAAAAAAATAGAAAAATAAACTTTATTTTATAATAATATAAGCTAAAAGTGCTATAATTTCGTCCTCTCAACTATAAGAGATGGTGTGCGCTCGTAGCTCAGCTGGATAGAGCACTGGTTTGCGGTACCAGCGGTCACATGTTCGAATCATGTCGGGCGCACCATACTTAAACTCCCTAAATTTTTACACTTTTTAATTATTTTATTATTGCTGGAATAGATTTATTTTTGAGGTTTGTGCAGTTGTTTTATACTCTTGTTTATTTGGAGAATTTTTTTCTTTTTTCTTTTATTTTAATCATGAGTTGAGTTTTTCTCTCTCCGAGATATTCCATGTCAAATAACTCTAGTGCTTTAATGAGGTCACCCATCTTTTTGAATCCATAATTAACTTGAGAGAAAGAAGAGTTTTTTCGTATATACAAGGACATATCTTTTACATCTGTCCATCCTTGCTCATCAGCTGTTATCTCAACAGCTTGTTTTAGCAAATTGATAAGTTTAAAGTCTTTTCGTATATCGTAGTTGTTTCCAACATAGTTAGTAACGGTTTGTTTATTGTCATTTTGGGTGCTTTCTTCTCTCGGAATGCTCTCTTGCAAACCACTTAATTTCTCTACATAGATGAATTGAGAACAAGCGTTTACAAATGGGGTAGGCGTTTTAGCCTCCCCATAGCCATAAACAGTCAATCCATCGGAGAGTATCCTTGTGACAATAGGGGTAAAATCACTATCGCTAGTTATTAAAACCACTGCTTCAAGATCTTTAGAGTATAGAGTATCCATAACATCAATAATCATCGCTATATCGGTTGCGTTTTTCCCTTTAGTATAAGCAAATTGCTGGATTGGTTGAATGTTGTAATCTTGTAAAATATTCTCCCAACCGATTAACTTCTGGTCTTTCCAATTTCCATAGGCTCTTTTAATGTTTACAGTGCCATATTGTGATAAATCATGAAATATGCTTTCTATATACTTAGAGCTTACATTGTCACAATCTATAAACATTGCAATGTTGTGTTTATGCTGTTTTTTCATTCTAAAAAGCTCTATTAAGTGCACAAAACAGAGCTTTTATGGAAGCTGTGGCAATATCGCTATCTTTTCCAACGCCGAAGCATGAAAGTACCTCTTCGCTCTGTATCTCTATATATGCAACAGCTTGAGCTGTACTTTTATCTCCACATGAGTGTTCTGAGTATGAGGTTAAAATAAACTCATTTTTATAGTTTTTCATTAAAGCTTTTTTACAAGCGTCTATTGGACCATTGCCCTCACCATTTGCAACAATCTCTTCTCCATTGTACTTGTATGTTAATATGCAAGTTGAAAGTTTAGAGTTTGATGAAACAGTGAAATTTATTAAAGAGATATGTTCTTTAACATTAAAATAGCTATCTTTAAAAATCTCTAAAATCTCTTTTGGTTCAAGCTCTCTCCCTTTTTCATCACTAAAAGCTTGAACTTTGCGACCAATTTCTGGATGCATAGCTTTTGGTAGAGAAAAACCGTAGTTTTTCTCTAGTATGTAGGCTACCCCACCTTTTCCAGATTGTGAGTTGATTCTGATAATACTTTCGTATGTTCTTCCAACATCCTGAGGATCTATTGGAAGGTAGGGCACTTCCCAATAGTTATCATCTCTATTTTTATGAAAAGCAAGGCCTTTGTTGATAGCATCTTGATGTGAACCGGAAAATGCAGTATAAACCAACTCTCCCACATAAGGATGTCTAGCATGAGTCACCATTTCTGTACACCTCTCAACGACCTCTAAAACTTCATTGATGTCCGAGAAGTCAAGTTTTGAATCAACTCCCTGAGTTGTCATGTTGAGAGCAAGTGTTATGATGTCAACATTACCTGTACGCTCGCCATTGCTTAAAAGAGTTCCCTCAACTCTATCTGCTCCAGCCAAAAGTGCCAACTCTGTAGCAGCAATAGAAGTTCCCCTGTCATTGTGAGTATGTGTTGAGATGATTACATCTTTGCGATTGTCTAAGTGCTTAGTCATCCACTCTATTTGGTCAGCATAAACATTTGGCGTTGCCATCTCTACAGTAGCTGGAAGATTTATAATAACTTTTCTTGTCTCACTTATGCCCCATCTCTGAGTGACTGCATTACATATCGCAGCAGAAAACTCTAGTTCAGTTCCTGTAAAACTCTCAGGAGAGTACTCTAAGAAAATCTCTCCATCGTGATTCTCTTCATACTTTTTGATTAAGTCAACACCCTCTAAAGCAAGAGCAATAATCTCCTCTTTTGATTTAGCAAAAACTATTTTACGCTGTGCTACAGAGGTAGAATTGTATAAGTGAACAGTTGCTTTTTTTACACCCTTTAGGGCTTCAAAACTTTTAGCGATTAGGTGTTCTTTTGCTTGGACTAAAACTTGTATGGTTACATCATCCGGTATTAAACTATCTTCTACTAAGCGACGCAAAAAGTCAAATTCCACTTTTGAAGCAGATGGGAAACCAACCTCTATTTCTTTAAATCCGAGTTTTAATAAGAGTGCAAATAGTTCAAGTTTTTTATCCATATCCATAGGATTGATTAGTGCTTGATTTCCATCACGCAAATCTACACTACACCATTTAGGAGCTTTAGTTATTGTATTATTTGGCCATTGTCTATTTGGCAAATCTATAGGTGGATAGGGTTTGTATTTGCCCTCTTGTATTTGATTCATAATGAATCCTTTAAACTTGAATTTTTAATAACACACTCTTACATACTTGTTATTAAGTTCGGAATTATAGCAAATTTATGATTATAGAATAAGTGGATAAAAATAAATAGTTGTTTATCGTAAAGTTATTGTAAACAATGCCCCTAAGTCTGAGTTTTTTACCTCTATTTTTCCGTGATGCTTTTGAACAATTTGTTTGCTCATGTAGAGACCTATCCCAGTCCCTTTTCCCTCTTTTTTAGTTGTAACATTTGGTTTGAATATATCATTGATTGCATTGAGTGGTATCCCACCAGCATTGTCTTCAAAGGTTATATACATTTTTTCCTTTTTTAGAAAACTCTTTATATATACATTTCTTTGTGAAACTTGCCTTTCGTTAAATGAGTCTATACTATTGCTGAGAAGATTTAAAAAAAGGTGTTTAAACTCATTTATAAGACCATGAACGGTAATGTCAGTTTCAATGTCTATAAATATATTGATATTATTTTGTATCAATTCATCTTTCATTAAAACCTGAACGCTGTTTAGACAAGTGCTTATGTAAAAATTATCTGTATCTGCGGATGGTCTAAAAAAAGTTCTAAATTCGTTGAGAGTATTCACCATATGGGTAATCTGCATCTCGGTTACTTTGTTTAAATCTGCAATATATGCAGTGTCAACCAAGCCGTTTTCAAAGTCATCTTTGAGCATATCATTCATCATACTTAAAGAGTTTAAGGGTTGTTTCCATTGATGAGCAACAGCATCCATCATCTCACCCATCGCTGCCATTTTTGATTGTTGAGCGAGCATTTTATCTTTTTTTGAGTTTGTTGCATTTACCGCGAGTGTTCGTTTGTCAATCTGTTTGAGAAAGGCAGTGTGATTTTTAATAATTTTTTCATTTTGTTTTCTTTGACCTTTATATAAGTCAATTAGTGTGAGAGTTTGCTCCCTTAGCCTATGGCTTGAGAGTTTGGAGAGTACAATTATCTCATCAATAAGTTTCTGGTTGATATCTTCAGGCATAGCTCACTACTAAAAAATAATATTATTTATTATAGCGAAAAAATATGATTGTGTATATTCCCGCATGATGCGGGAAGTGCATTAAGAAAAAATGCTTAACACTGGTAGGTAGTTTTAAACTCGTAAGCAGTTGGACGACCTTCATCTGGATAAACATCACGCTGAAATCTATAGTGTTGGTAAGCATGGATAAACTCATCTGTAAATACAGGTTTTAAGAAATCATTATCCGAAATAAGACCTTCAAGTGATTCACGAAGAGTGTGTGGCATTTGTGGAATGTTTTTCTCACGAATCTCATCAAGGGAAAGCTCAAATAAATCTTCATCCATTGGACCAACAGGAACAGTTCCTTGTTTGATGCCATCAAGACCAGCAAGCATCATAACAGCAAATGCAAGGTAAGGACAAGCAGTAGAATCTGGAAAACGCATCTCAATTCTAGTAGCCATCTCACCAGCACCATATGGGATACGACAAGCAGCTGAACGGTTTTGAGAAGAGTATGTTAAGATTGAAGGAGCTTCAAAACCTGGCAATAGTCTTTTGTAAGAATTTGTTGTTGGGTTGGTAAATGCAGCAACAGCAGCAGCATGCTTAAATATACCGCCTGCATAGTTGACAGCCATTTGACTTAAGTTTGCATATTCACCTGGAGCATAGAAAAGGTTTTTACCATCTTTCCATAGTGATTGGTGAACATGCATACCGTTACCGTTGTCACCATAAAGTGGTTTAGGCATAAATGTAGCAGTTTTACCATTAAGGTGAGCAATCATTTTAATTACATACTTGTATTTTTGAACATTATCAGCAGCACCGATGATGTCAGAGAAAACTATACCTAGTTCGTGTTGCCCTTGAGCAACTTCATGGTGACCAAGAACAACTTCAAGGCCAACTTGCTCTAAAACTTGCATCATCTCAGCACGAATATCTACAGCAGAATCAGTTGGTTGAACAGGGAAGTAACCACCCTTAGTGCCTGGTCTGTGACCTGTGTTATACATCTCTGGATATGGATTGTTTGAGTTCCACTCACCCTCTTCAGTGTCAACTTTGTAACCAGCTTCGTTAATGTTGTCAACAAAAGTTACAGAATCAAACATGAAAAATTCATTTTCAGGACCGAAGTACGCAGTATCCGCTATACCAATCTCTTCAGCATGCTTAAGTGCTTTTTTAGCGATAGAGCGTGGGCATCTTTCATACGCTTGTTCCTTGTAGATATCATAAACATCACAAAATAGGATGATAGTAGGATCTGCAGTAAAAGGATCTAGAAATGCAGTGTTTACCTCTGGTTTAAGTAGCATGTCTGACATATTGATCGGTTGCCATGCTTCGATAGATGAACCATCAAATGGAAGACCATTTTCCAGTGAACTAGCACTTACAGCACTCATTCTGTAGCTAATATGGTGCCATGCACCTTTAATATCTGTAAATCTAAAATCTACAAATTGAACATCATTTTCTTCACAAAAAGTAAAAAACTCTTCCGTGTTATTAACAAATTTTCCCATTCATTTTCTCCTGAGTAATATTTTCTCTAAAGAGTATATCTGATTTAACTTCAATAAAATATTTTATTTTGCTTAAATATTAATCATTATTTGTTTTTTGTTTCGTAAAGTTATACTTTTACTTATAGTGGTGTATCTCTCCACCTTGTTTTGCATACATCATTAGGTTGGCTATATTTACACTTCTATCGCATGAACGCTCTAGTTTTCTCAGGCTTCCTAAAACTCTTACATACTCAATCGCAAGTTCTCTTTCATCTATAATAATAGTTAAAATATCTTTTTCTAAAACAGAGAACAGATCATCATTTATACTCTCTTCTACTACCACTTTTCTATAATAATCGTCAATTTGACAATCATCAAGTTTTTTAAAGCACTCTAAAATGTATTTTTGTGCATTAATTGTGCTTTTGTGAAGCTGGATGATGATAGAGTTTAAAGGTTTTAAATTGACATCACTCCGAGAGTGTTCTAGCATACGATGAGCGTATTTTTTTACACCCTCTCCAATACGAACTATTTCATTTGTCATTTTTAAGTATGCAACAAGAGAACGAAGCTCTTTTGCTTCTGGACCAAATAGGGCAAAAGTTTTAATGATTTCATTATCTATAATATCACCTTTTGTACCAATATTGTTGAGTCTCTCTTGTACCTCTTTAAACTTTTTTAAATCACATAGCTCGAAAGCGACTAATGAGAGTTGATTTGCATCTGTAATGTTTTCCAAAAGTGTAGAGATGCTTTCTCTAATCTCGTTTATTTTTATATCATATTTTGTTAACATGTTTTTCCCTTAAGTTTGTTTTTTATCTAATTGTTTTAGGTGTTTATTATCAACCAAACTTACCAGTAATATACTCTTCTGTTAGTTTCTCTTTAGGTGTTACAAACATCTCTTCTGTGTAACCAAGTTCTATTAGCTCACCTAAGTACATAAAACCAGTATAGTCACTCACACGGGCAGCTTGTTGCATATTATGCGTAACAATAATGATAGAAACTTTCTTTTTTAGCTCAATAACTAGCTCTTCAATCCCTGAAGTAGAGATTGGATCAAGTGCAGATGTAGGCTCATCAAAAAGTAAAACTTCAGGCTCAACAGCAATGGCTCGTGCTATACACAAGCGTTGTTGCTGTCCACCTGAGAGACCATTTGCATCATGCTTAAGTCTATCTTTAACCTCTTTCCAAATTGCAGCATCACACAAGGCTTTTTCAACACGGTCATTGAGTTCAGTTTTATTTTTAATCCCTTGAAGTTTCATCCCATATGCCACATTGTCAAATATGCTCATTGGAAAAGCTGTAGGTTTTTGAAAAATCATACCTATTTGAATTCTAAGGTTGATTAAATCTTCTTTTGATGTTAAGATATTTCTGTTTTTAAATAAAATCTCTCCAGCATATTCATTCCCAGGATATAAATCATGCATACGATTAAAAGCTCTTAAGAGTGTTGTTTTACCACATCCAGAGGGACCGATAAGTGCCGTAATACTATTTTTTGCAATAGGCATATTTAATTTTTTAATGCTTGGCTCATCAGCGGATGCATATGTAAATTCAAAGTTTTTAACTTCGAGTGCTTTTTCTTCAGTTATATCTACGATAGTAGCCATTATTTTCCTTTTCTTTTCATAATAATTAATCGTCCAAGTATATTTAAAGTAAGAATAAACATACTTAAAATAAATGCTGCCGCCCAACCAAGCTTTTGCCAATCTTCATAGGGACTTGTAGCATAGTTATACATAGTCACAGTAAGAGATGCCATTGGTTCCATCATATCTGTATTTAAAAAGTTGTCATTAAATGATGTAAAAAGCAGAGGAGCAGTTTCACCTGCCACACGAGCCACACCAAGTAAGATTCCTGTAAGTATCCCAGCCTTAGCTCCACGATATACTACCTGCGTAATCACTTTGTACTTTGGAGCACCAAGCGCAAAAGCTGCTTCACGCAGAGTTGATGGGACAAGCTGCAACATATCATCTGTAGTTCTTAAAATAATAGGAAGCATAATAATAGTAAGTGCAACAGAGCCTGCCCAACCAGAAAAGTGACCCATTGGAGCTACAACGATAGCATAAACAAAAGCACCGATAACAATACTAGGAGCCGACATCATAATATCTGATATATCACGAATAGTTTCAGCAAGTTTAGATTTTTGTCCATACTCACTAAGGTATGTTCCTGCTAGTACACCGAGTGGAACACCAAATAGTGTGGCAACTCCAACAATCATAAACTGACCGATTAGCGCATGTTTAAGACCACTATCTTCATAACCTGGAGGTGCACCCTCTTCGCTAAAGATAGTCCAACTAAGAGCATCCACGCCATTTATAACTAAAACACCTAAAATCCAAAACAGAAACCCGATTCCGATTATTGCTGATAATGTGGAGAGAACCATAACTATATTGTTTGTAATGATTCGTTTTTGAGTATGTGTCATTACGCAACCCTTGTTCTGCGTAAAAAGTAAAACTTAGCAATAGAGATAATCGTAAAACTTATAACAAGTAGTAGCAGTGACAATTCAAATAAAGAGGAGTAGTAAAGATCTGTGTCTGCTTCTGTAAACTCATTGGCAAGTGTTACAGGGATAGAAGTAGCAGGTGCAGTTAAGTCTAGTGAGATTTTATGAACATTACCCATAACAAATGTAACAGCCATCGTCTCACCAATAGCACGACCAAGAGCTAAGATAAATGAACCGATGATCCCCGCTTTTGCGTAAGGGATAACGATATCTTTTATAACATCCCATTTCGTTCCACCAAGTGCATAGGCTGATTCTTTTAGAATATCTGGAGTTGTATTCATCGCATCACGAGTAACGGCTGCCATAAATGGAAGAATCATGATAGATAAAACAATACCAGCAGTTAACATACTGATACCGATACCACCAAAAGTGTCACGAATAATAGGTACAAAGTAAAAAAGTCCCCACATTCCGTAGATAACAGATGGAATTGCTGCTAGAAGTTCTATGGAAACTCCAACTGGTGATTTAAGTTTAGCAGGTGCAAGTTCGCTTAAAAAAATTGCTACCCCTATAGCTAAAGGAACTGCTAAAATCATCGCTAAAAATGTCGAAACTATAGAACCGTAGATTGCTGGAAGCGCTCCAAATTTTTCCAAGTTAGGTGCCCATTTTGTTTCTGTAACAAAATCAAAGCCAAGAGCCTGCATAGATTCCATTGAGTGTTGAAATAAAACGGTAAAAATCCAAGCAACTAGAAACAATACCGATATAGCTACAAGTTTCGTTGAGTGTGCAAAAATTTTATCAATAATTAGACTCAAATTATATCTCCTATTAAAAAAGTTCGATATTGTAAAAAAACTTGGTTACATGAAGGTTACTAAATGGATTTAATTGAAGATATTATCAAGAAAAGTAGGAGTATACTTATATTAAGTCCTGAGTCAAAAATAGCATTGGAGTTGGTCTTATTTTTGACTCAGGACTTATAAGCAAAAAAACAAGGAATAGTTATGGCATCAAAAGAGACAAATATATTTGATATTGATGGAAAAAAAATACCACTTAGTGAGCTGATTAAAGGGTATAAAAAATCAAAAGCTGCGAAAAAATCTAAGAACAAAGCGGAAGAGAAAAGGGTCAATGAGCAAAGACTAAAGCCATATCAGGCAGAGCTTATTAAGTTGCAAAAATATCTGGAGATAACTGACCAGAAAATGATAATTCTTTTTGAGGGTCGTGATGCGGCTGGAAAAGGTGGAACAATAAGAAGGGTTACAAGATATATGGATGAAAAACATTATCGTGTTGTAGCTCTTGGCAAACCAACAGAAGAGCAAAAGACGCAGTGGTTTTACCAAAAATATGTACAGCACTTTCCACGCGGTGGAGAGATAGTTCTTTTTGACCGCAGTTGGTATAACCGTGCGATGGTTGAATCAGTTTTTAATTTTTGTTCCGAGAGAGAATATAATGATTTTATGAATGGGGTAAAGGGTTTTGAAAACGATCTTGTGCGTCAAGGAATTATTCTTATCAAGCTCTATTATAGTGTAACAAAAGATGAACAAGCAAGAAGATTTGATAGACGAAAGAATGATCCTTTAAGACAGTGGAAACTAAGTGAAATTGATATGCAAGCTCAAGAGAGATGGGATGACTTTACAACTACGAAATACAATATGATAAAGCAAACCCATTCTCATAATGCTCCATGGACAATAGTGCGTTCAAAAGATAAACAAAAAGCAAGACTGGAATCGATGAAAGTTATTTTAAACTCAGTTGATTATGATGGGCGTGATGAAAATCTCAACTATGCACTAGATCCAGAGATAGTTATATCTGGAGCAAGAGAGATAGAGATAATGGATGCACAAATTACAAGCACTGGTAAGTTTATCGGTTAATTTAAAATATATAATGAGGAAAAATAGATGGGACAAGAAAGAAACATAATAAATGAAGAGTTTAAAGATGAAGAGGAGATAGATACTCAAAAACAAGAGAAACATAAATCTAAAAACTTTCAACGAAAAAGAAAAGAGATGAAGAAAAAAGGTAATAAAGTTCAAATTTGGGTAAAACAAGAGACTTTGGATTATGAAAAAGAGCTCACCTCTTTACAGATAGAACTTTTGAAATTTCAAAACCATGTAAAAGATAAAGGTCTTAAAATTCTTATGATTTTTGAGGGTCGTGATGCTGCTGGGAAAGGGGGCACTATCAAAAGGATTACAGAACACCTTAACCCAAGGGGAGCTAGAATTGTGGCTTTAGAAAAGCCAAATGATAAAGAGACAACTCAGTGGTATTTTCAAAGGTATGCGAAACACTTACCGAGTGCAGGGGAGATAGTATTCTTTGACAGAAGTTGGTACAATCGTGCAATGGTAGAGCCTGTAATGGGATTTTGCACAGAAAGACAGCATCATAAATTTTTAAAAGATGCTCCCGCGTTTGAGAAAATGATAGTAGATGAAGGGATTCAAATCTTTAAGTTTTACTTCTCTGTATCTAAAGATGAGCAAGCTAAGAGATTTAAAGCAAGAGAAACAGACCCACTAAAGCAGTATAAGTTGTCGCCAGTTGATAAAGAGTCACAAAGATTATGGAATGAGTATTCGTTGGCGAAATTCATGATGCTGAGTGCAACTCATACTGAATCGGCTCCTTGGACAATTGTGAAGAGTGATAATAAGAAAAAAGCGAGAGTGAACTGCATCAAGCATATTTTACATTTTGTTGATTATCCAGATAAGATTAGTAAGAAAAAGATAAAAATTGATAAAAATATAATTGTTTATGGACGAGACGAAGCTATATCAATGGAGAAGATGTTTAAGTTTTCAATGAAAAAACAATATTAAAGTATTCATTTTGTAATCTAATTGTAACATTGAAGTTTTATAATCTCGTATCTTAAAAATTAAAAGGTATGAAAATGTTAAAAAAATTAGCTTTAGTGGCACTTGTTACTGCTGTAAGTGTAAGTTCTTCATTCGCTGCTGACAAAATCAATGGAGCTGGTGCATCTTTCCCAGCTCCTCTTTATTATGATTGGGCGTATTCTTATAAAAAAGATACTAAAAATCGTGTGAACTATCAGTCTATAGGTTCTGGTGGTGGGATTAAACAAATCACTAAGCGTGTTGTAAACTTTGGTGCTTCTGATAAGCCTTTGAACTCTAAAAAATTGGCAAAAGCTAAACTTTTTCAGTTTCCTGCTGCGATCGGTTCTATTGTAATTGCGTTTAATGTTAAAGGTATTGCTGATGAAACTTTAAAATTATCAAACGATGTAGTTGCCGATATATTTGCTGGTGTAATTACTAAGTGGAATGACCCAAAAATTGCTGCTACTAATAGTGGCGTAAAACTTCCAAATGAAAAAATAATTGTTGTTCGTCGCTCAGATGGGAGTGGTACAACTTATAACTTTACTTACTATTTGAGTGGAAGTTCAGAGAATTGGAAAAACAGTTATGGAGTTGGTAAAGCTGTTGACTGGGCTGTTGGTATTGGTGGAAAAGGTAATGAGGGTGTTGCTAACTTAGTAAAGCAAACCCCTTATTCTATTGGTTATATGGAACACGCTTATAAAGAGAAAAATCACCTCTCAGCGGCTATCCTTAAAACTGCAAATGGTAAATGGGTAACTGCTACAGAGGAAAACTTTAAAGCTGCTGCAAAATACGCAAGCTGGACTAAAGAGGATAACTTCTATGCGATGTTAGCACTACAGCCAGGTGATAATTCATACCCAATCGTTGCTGCTACTTTCATTTTACTTCCATATGAAAAGCCTGCAATGAATAAAAAAGTTATAGCATTTTTTGACTATGCTTTTAAAAATGGTGACAAATCAGCTAAGAAGCTAGGATACATTTCACTTCCAGAAGCTACTAAAAAAATGGTTCGTGAATATTGGGCAGCTAATATTAAGTAATCTTTAAAAATTTCTACTCCTAATGTACTCTTGCATATTATTGCAAGAGTATAAATTTTACTCTTCACAACCACCAAAAAGTGCCAACATCCAAAAATGGGCATATTTTCATAAAATTCTTATTTTACAACTCAAATTACATAACGATAAATAAATAAAATAGATTGACTGATATAATAGTTATATCAGTTAAAGTATTCTCAGTCTGTATATTTGGTGACATTTTCGTAACTGTATGTAATCATTATGTAACCAAACTACTTTATAATTTTACCAATATAACATACTAGGAAATTAATTATGAAGAAAATTGCATTATCAATTGCAACAATCGTAACAATATCAATGGCTGCTGGGGATGTACCAGTAGAGCCTATAGCTAAAGCAGAAGCGCAAAGTGGATTTTTTGATAGACTTCATGCTAAAGGTGATATGAGACTGAGATATGAAACAATCGAAAAAGGTGAGGGTGCTAGTGAGAGCAATAAGTATAGAACTCGATACCGCTTTAGATACAATTTAAATGTTGATATTATGGATAATCTCCTTCTTGAAACTGCAATCTCAAGTGGTAGATACAATCCAACATCAGGAAATGTAACTTTTAAAGATGACGATAACTGGGCAGACTACTTTGTAGATGAACTTAAACTTGATATTGCAGATGTTAAATATTCATTTGATAATGCATGGATTAGAGCCGGTAAAAGTAAGCACCACATCTATAGACCAATTAAAACACAACTTGTATGGGATAATGATATCCGTTTAGAGGGTGTGAACTATGGTTATAAAGATAGTAGCACTATGATTAGAGTAGGTGCTAATAGAGTACATAGAGAATTAGACTATAAAGATGGCGATGATATTAACATTTTCCTTGCACAGTATGTTCATACACAAAAACTAGCTAAGGCTAAGTTAAATTTAGGTGGGGCTTATTACTACTATGATGGTGTTAAAGGGAATACTGTTCAGTCAGAAAATGGATTTAAGCAGAATTCAAATGATGGTAGCGTATATACTGAGGATTATGGAATATTAGAAGTTTTTGGTGAGCTAAAGTATAAAGATGTAATGGGTATGCCATTTAAAACAGCACTAACACTAGCATATAATACACTAGCAGATGATGATAATCTTGGGTATGACTTTAGCATGGAACTCGGTGCTACTAAAAAAGTAGAGGACTACAAAATTGCTTTTACTTATAGAGATGTTCAAAAAGATGCAGTCTATGGCGCACATAATGATTCTGATTTTAGTGGTGGTGGGACAGATTCTAAAGGTTACTTTATTAAAGGAAAATATAAATTCGCTAAAAATGTAGATCTTGGTGCGTGGGTTAACTACAGTAAACTAGGTGATGCTGAAACTGATTACCACCGTGTGCAATTGGATGCAATTCTGAAATTTTAATCTATATGATTGCGAAGTGGATTCACTTTGCAATTATTTTTCATATTTTTTAGGCTTTGCTTCAAGCCTATTTTCATCGAACTCTTTTTTTACAATTTGCAATGCATTATAAAAATTTTTAGCATCTACAGCACCTAAAATTGGTTGGAACATAGGTTCCGTAGTTGGAAATAAAAACCATATAGTTGGTGTACTTGGTGTTCTTAATGCTGGTGGGATAAAATCATTTTCGTCCGAATAAGAGATAATCGAGACAAAATTTTCATTTAAATACTGGATCACCTTAGCATCTTTAAAAGTAGTGTTGTTAAGTTGCACACAGTATTTGCAAGTGTGCCTGGAATAAACTACCAACATCGGTTTATCAGTTTTTTGAGACTCTTTAACACCCTCATGATAATCTTTTGCCCAGTGTATCTCTGAAGCTAGCAGGGATGTAGCTACAAACAACACCATATATATAATAATCTTACGCATATTTTTTTACCTTTTTTAAAAGTTCTTTAGAGCACATTTGAGCACTTTTATCTGTCACATCTATGACAATATCTGCAAGAGCTAAATACTCTGGTCTTCGTACATTATACAACTCTTTTGCTTTTTTTAAATCGCTTAAGAGGGGGCGTTTTTTTAATTTTCTAGCTGCATTTGGATGACTCTTTATACGCTTAATGATTGCATCAAAAGGGGAGTCTAAAAGGACAACAATACCGATTTTTTTCAAGTTTTTCACCTTGTAAAAACCACCGCCAGTTGAAATAAGAGTATTTTGGACACTTTTTTCAAGCCATAAAGAGATATCCTTTTCTATCTTTCTAAAGTAAGCCTCTCCATCATCTTCAAAAATTTTCTTGACTCTTTTGTTTTCCATACTCTCAATTAAATCATCCGTATCAATCGCCATATAATTAGAGTTTTTAATCACCTCTCTTGCAACACTTCCTTTTCCCACACCCATAAATCCGATTAATATAATATTTTTCATAATTTTCCTAATTCTCAGTAAAAGCACTCATGTCAAAGTCTGGTTTTGTTTTTTTTGTTTTTATATAAACGAAGACTGGCTGGATTATATTATATTCAAATAGTATCATATTTAGTATAAAAGTAATTGCAAAAATTGACAAAAACTGCGGTACAAAATATGAAACTATAAAGCCAAGCAATGAAAACATAAATAGAAAAAATTGTACTTTTGCCAACCTTTTATCTATCATCTCATTTATTGTTGGAATGCTCATATAGCCCATAGCATTGAGATGAAACCAAACAAGAAATGGAATTATTTTATATAGCATCCCCTGCATCAAAGATAAAACAAAACCACAACCAATAAATATAGATACTAAAACAATATACTCATGATGCAGATAGTCATCTGCTACCCATAACAAAACACCCATTCCAAGAAATATAGTTGCACTCTTCCAGTACCAGATAGTTGTGTCACTAATGGGACGGCGACGGTTACTTATTTTTATCCAAGCTGCTGTAGCAAATGCCAGAAAAAATGTAGCTACCATGATCTTTGAATATATGGCATACTCCTCATAAGAGAGGTTTAAAAATAACCATAATACCAATCCAATAGGGATAAGCCAGATCACTTTTTTCTTGCAAAATTTCTTAAATCTAGGTGCTACATAAAACATAGGTAAAACTTGAAAAGAAACACCTATAATTAAAATACCAACAAAGCCATATATTCCCCAAACACTATGTATATTTGCAATAATCATTTGATATTCTGAGGGATTATTTGTAACATACGAAGATAAAAGATACAGACCCATAAGCACTACAAAAAAAGCAAATACCAAGCTAATGCTCATTGCTTTTACGGTTGCAGTAAAGTTTGTAACCTTTATAATTGCCAATCCAATAGCAACAATTAGCATCAAAAACCCACTTCCTAAAAATACAATAGAGATAGCGTTGAAGATGACATTTTGATTTAAGAGTCCTGCTAACATAAATAAAGTACCAAAAACCAAAAGCAGGTGGGAATATTTTGCAATAAACTTCACCTTTGGTATTTTAACACCTGCTAAGACTGGCAACATTTGAGTCAATGCCCCAAGCATGACAAAACCGAAAAACCCAATAGTAAATATATGTGTTATCGCTATAGATTCTATTGAAAATCTACTCATCAACGAAGCAGAATCACTAAACAAAATCAAAAAACCAGCAATTATTCCAAAAAGTGGTGCCGTTAAAAAAAATCTAAGCGGTGCCGAAATTGGTGGGGCTTGGTCAATCGAGAGCCCATTAAAATCCAAACTCAACTCCTCGACTACTCAACAATCATAGACTCCATCATTGAAACAATTCTGTCTGAATCTGCACTAAGGTGTTGTTGTGCCATTGAGTAAAGCATCTGCTCCTCTTTCATATTGTGTTGTTGCATCAAAATCATTAAAGTCTCCGAGAGTCCAAAAAATTTATCTTTATTGACAGCGTCAATCGCTTCACTCATCTGCTTTAGCAAAGATCTCATTTGTGAGTGTTCATGCCTCATCATTGCTGTTGGGCCTTGTGTCATCCCAGTTTTTTGCTCAAACTCCAAAAACATAACACGCTCTTCCATTTGAAAGTGTCTCTCTGTCTCACCTGCAAACGCTTCATATGCCTCTTTTGCATCATCAAGTGACTTTGTAGCCATATCTTCCATTTTTGCAAAAAGTTCATCACACCTTCTGTGGTCGCTACTTAAATACTCTTTTATTGTGCTCATTATTATTGCCTTTTAAAATATGTCGCCATTATATAGAAAAATTATAAATATTTTGTTGTTATATATCAATAGTGTCGTTGTAGATGAGGATAATCTTTATGTTGGTAATAATTTTATGCTAAAATATTCCCATGGCAAATAACAAACTTCTGAATCAGTTTCGCTCTTTTTATTTTAGAAATTATCCTGATGACATGGAACTCCAAATTGAATATTTCGCTGTATTTGGTGGTCTTGGTTGGGAGATAGATACAAGTAAAAATATCGTTGCACTTATACAAGAGCATATACTTGAAAACTTTGACCTCTTTTATGAAAAGATGGAAGAGCTAACACTTTCGCAGCAACATAACAAAAGGCTTTTAAGGGCTTTGGCTATTGGCGATAGGCGTATATTTTCAGCATTTAATAAGGCTGGACTTAATAATGCAAACGGTGGCTCTGCGCTCAACTATCTGCAGGAGAAAGGTCTTATACAAATAGAGTACTCCAGAGAGGAGCCTGCAAGAAGCTTAAATCCATATGGAAAACTTAAACGAGAGGTTGCAAAACACAGGATCTCCCATAAAGTTCTTTTTTCTCAACCATTTGTAAGGTTTTGGTATTACTTTATCGCCCCACATGCAAAAGAGATACGGGAGGGAAAATTTGATACTATGCTTAAAGATTTTCAAGCGAAACAAAACAGTTATACAAGTTTAGTTTTTGAAGAGTTATCGGAAGTTTTACTCAATTATTATCTTAGAGATTCACAAATTCTTAGTTCGGGAAGTTATTGGGATGCTAAAGTTGAGATAGATATACTTACTATTACCGATGATGAGAAAATTTATGTTGCAGAGTGTAAATGGACAAACCATAAAGTGAATAAAAAAGAGCTTCATAAGCTTCATGAAAAATGTGAAAGACTAGATATAGAACCAACACAAATTGCTTTTTTTTCCAAGCGTGGATTTTCTAAAGAGTTGATGCAGCTTCAAGGGAAAGAGTTAGCTCTGTACAGTTCAGAGGAGTTTAGTCAACTTTTGAAAAACTCCAAAGATGAGGAATTTATTGAGGAATTTATAAGCACTACTGCACTTTTCTAACACAACGAACATTTGCCTTGTACTTCATAGTGCTGTAGTGGTCACCACCACCCCAAAAACCAACCAGCCACGCTGCGTCTTTGTTAAACTCATATATTGTAGAACTCCAGTACATACTATTGCTATCTCTCATTGTTGTTTGTGTAAAGGCGCTTGCTATAGAGGGGTAAAAATTTGTTTTATCGACTATGGATCTTAACTGTTCTTGAGTTGGTAATTTCCAGCCACTACCTCTAAGTGAAAGGTTTGCACAATATTTGATAGCTTCTTTGTAATTTAGGTTTTTAGTAACCTTATCATCCTCCCACTCAAGATTTAAAGTGGTGTCTTTGACCACTTTTGTATGATCATTTCTAAGTATCTCAGCATCTAAAACACTTAACATTATCATAATTAATAAAACCATTTTCATTCTAAGTCCTTAACTCACTACGCGAAGTGCTGTATATGCTTCTTGCAGTAGCTGAAACTTTTGTGTGTAATGTTTCACCATATGTGGATTTTCATGAAAAATCTTATCTGGATGATACACTTTGGTAAGTTTTTTATAGCTCTTTTTCAGTGCATCTTGACTCGCTCCAATTGGGCACTCTAAAACAGTGTAGAACTGTATATTTTCGTCCTCTTCTTCATCTTTACATAAGTCACCAAAGCTAAAGCTTGCAAAATCTGCATATAGTTTACTCATGAAGTGGTTATCGTAAGTGTATTGAATTTGATAATGCAAAATATGGCGTTTATTCAAAGCACGCTCTAGTCTTGCTTTTGCTTTGTAGTCTGAGACATCTACAACAAGAGAAGAGTCAGTGCCACGCTCAACATACACCTCTAGTTGAGAGCGAAGATAACTAAGAACCCATGAGTTTGGTGATTCTAGTGAAATTAATACAGTGTCTTTATCATAAGCATAGAGGTTTACTATAACTGTTTCTGGTTCTTGAAGTTTATCTAGCTCTATTTTTATGGGCTGATTTCCGTATTTTAACATGGAGCGTAGAAAAAATTCATGTGAAAATTCATGTGTTGCAGCATGATACTCGCTAAGTTGATGTAGAAACTCTTCTCTAACCTCTGTTAGAGTCTCATTTCTAAATACGAGTACAGCTTTAGGCAAAAAAAGCATACCTCTGGAGTGATGATTTAAAAAATCTTTCATCCATTTTGTATTTAGCGTATCAAATCCTGTAGTGATAAGAATAAGATTATTGCGTAAAACAATGTTCATGGATCCTACCTTTATGTGGATAATTTTATCATCTAAAGCAAAGTTAGTTCCATGTATCTAAAAAATTAACATGAAGTGCATATTTGAGAATAAGTTTCTTCCCTTCTATCTCTTAAGAGAGCCCAGTATTCCCTTTGTTTAGCGATATTTTCTAAATCAAAATTAGCATAAATTATCTCTTGTTTATCTCTGGATGCCTCTGCTATCTTTGCACCAGTATAATCAGTGATAAAAGAGGAGCCATAAAAGTTTAAAGAGCAACTCTCACCCACCTCTTCACCATATCTGTTTGCCACTACGACTGGAACTGTATTTGTTGCAGCATGACCCATCTGCACCCTTTGCCAATGCTCTTTTGAATCTAAATGAATTTCTGGCTCACTCCCTATAGCGGTTGGATAAAAAATAATTTCAGCACCTTTAAGAGCTAAAATCCTCGCTGTTTCACAAAACCATTGGTCCCAGCAAATTCCTACACCGATTTTTCCATAAGTGGTGTTATAGACTTTAAAACCGCTGTCCCCTGGTGTAAAGTAAAACTTCTCTTCATATCCAGGACCATCAGGGATATGGGTTTTACGGTAATTGTCCATGATTGTTCCATCAGCATCTACAACAATTAGTGAATTAAAATACTCTGTTTCTGCTTTTTCAAAATAACTTACTAATATAACCACTTGTAACTCTTTTGCTAAATCAGCAAAGCGTTTTATTAGTAAGTTGTTTTCTCTCTCTTTTGCCCATGAGAAGTATTTATTATCCATATCTTTACAAAAGTATAAACCCTCAAAAAGTTCTGGTAAAAGTATGATTTGCGCACCATTTTCGTATGACTCTCTAACTAATTGTTCTGCTTTTTTAATATTAGCAAGTTTATCTTCACACATACTCATTTGAATTGCAGATACTTTTACCATGATAATCTAACCTCTGCTAGTTACTTCTAAAAGGTGGTAGCCAAATTGAGTTTGAACAGGACCATACAAAACACCTACATCCCCATTAAATACAACTTTATCAAACTCAGGAACCATTTGACCTGGACCAAACTTACCTAAATCACCACCATTTGAAGCAGATGGACACTGTGAATGGCTCTGTGCTACTGACTCAAAGCTCGCTCCATTTTCTATTTCTGCTTTTAAAGTATTGCATTCATCTTCACTACTAACTAATATATGTCTTGCTGTTGCATATGCCATAAAATATCCTTGATTAAAATGTTAAGTCTAATTTTAAAAGTACCCTTTACTATTTTAAGAGTTGAACTCGAGTAAAAGATTTAGCCATTAGCTAGATTTTTTTCCAACTCTTCTACTGAATTAAGGTATTTAATGTCTGTGATAATTTTATTATCTACATACACAACAACAATTTTTTCACTGTTTAGTTCAGTTTTATACGCTGCAGCGATATTTTCATCTTCTATAATTAAAATATTGTGTCTAAAATCTTTGAGTCCTGGTAGGATAAACATACTCCTGATGATAGATGGTGCACCGCTCACATCTGCGACAAACTGAGCCTTGTTTTCTTTTAAATAGGAAGCGCTTTTCGTTGCAAAAAAGTCGTTGCAGTTATGCCCACTCTCTTTTGAAAATGCAAAGATAACTTTTTTAGTATCTGCATCAATAGTAGTTGGTACTTCAAGTTGATTGTTAAGTTCTAAGTCTGCTAAACTTTTATTAACTACTAGTTTCGGTTCTACTGGCACTTGTGCTACTTCTTGCGAACTACATCCTAAAAAAAATAGGGCTGTAATAAGTCCTGTTACTATCTTTGTCATTATTGCTCCAATTGAAAATTTATAAGTAGAATAATACAGAAGTGATATGTTAATTATTATGTATAAAAAATTTAGTCATTTAGATTAATTATTTTTAAAGCAATAGATTTAGTTTGAGACTTTTTACGCTAAAAGATACCCAACCCCTCTGATAGTCTTTATATACTCTTTTTCTTTAGTAGGGTCTATTTTTTCTTTTAATCTTTTGATAGCTACATTGACTGTTTTTTGATGGATGTTTTCAGAGTCTTTCCAGATATGTTTAAGGAGATACTCTCTATCTAAAACGCGCCCTTTATTCATTATCATAATATGTAAAAGAGCAGTTTCAAGTTTTGTTAGACCAATATCTATCTCGTTTATATTTGCCTTATGTTGATTCAAGTCTAGCTTTATATCTTTGTATGTAACATCTTTTTCAATCTCTTTATACGATTGTCCATACCTTTTGAGTACAGCTTTGATGCGTAAAAGTAACTCCTCCAAATCAAAAGGCTTAGTGATGTAATCATCTGCACCTCTTAAAAATCCATCTTTTATGTCATCCTGAGAATCTTTGGCAGATAAGAAGATTACAGGTGTATTGATATTTTTACTTCTTAACATCTCTACATATAAACTGCCTTCAATGTCAGGAAGATTTCTATCCATAATTATAAGGTCGATTTTTTCTTCACTTAGTACTTTTCTTACATGCTTAGTGTTTAAAAATCCAAGCACATCGTAACCTGCAGAAGTAAGATTGTACTCTAATAGTTCAAGTATATCGTTGTCATCATCTACTATTAATATATGTTCTTTCATTAAAGGAATCTCCTTATTTATTTATTTAGTTTAAACAAACTTTATTTCGAATAGGTTACATTTGAAAGTAAGATATTACCATTTGGTAACTTTTTAAATAAGACTACTAATATTTATATGATAGTGACGCACTATATTTTCTTCCTTTTTTGAAGCTATTTGTAATATGGTTTTTGTCCCCTTGAAACCAAACAGTCTCCTCATCAAGAATATTTCCTAGTTTTAGTTTTAATCCTAAACCATTGCTATATTTCTCAATCCAAACAAAGTCAAGTGTAGCAGCAGGATCTTCCATGTAGTCTGGGTATTCACTATCAGGTAGTCCTCCACCATTTTGTTCAATCATTCCAACTTTTCTAATTCTTTCACCCATTTTGTTGTAGGTGAGCGTTGCAGAACGATTTTTAATCTCATATGAAATAGTTATGTTAACAACTGTTTGAGAAAGACCTTGTAATTGTCTATGGTTGTTTGTATAAACTTCAAGTTGTTCATCTCTTAAAGTTACATCAGAGTCAGTATAAGAGAAGTTGCCAGATAAATAGTAATTGTTGAGTTTGTTGTATATAAAATCAAGTTTTTTTCTACCATCAACTTCAAAACCATACAGTATTGCAGATTCAGCATTATCAAAAGAGTAAATTGGTAAAGATGATGTAGGCATCATCACATCTTCAATAGGTTTATCCAGGTTTTTATAAAAAAGACCAAATTTCACATTTTCTGTGTCTGAAAAGTAGTGAGAATATTTTAAATCATAATTATCTATGTTGGTATATTCTAATTCAGGATTTCCTAAAACATCAGCAATGTCATATGGATGAGTATATAGACCATCTGAAGCCTCTCTAAGGTCTGGTAAAATGTATGTTTTTGAATATGCAAAATCAAAATTATTATCTTTATCTAGTTTGTATTTCACTGAGATACTAGGGTACACATCATTAATAGAAAGTTCATTTGCTGTTCTAATAATGTTTCGTCTAAGGTTAAAATCAGGATTTGTACTATCTTCTTTGTATTGATAAGTTGTTTGTTTTACATTAACCGTTCTTGCTCCAAATAAAAGTTCAATATTTTTATTTGGTTTTAAGAATGTACTAAGATAGAAGTTGGATTCATCAACAATAGCATCAAAATAATCCTTTGGTTGGGATAGAGTTGCTAAAAGAAGATTTCTATCATCGTATGCGATGTCAGAGTTAATATATGTGTCATAAATTGTATCTATATTATCTGTATAAGTATTTACTGGAGTGGTAGTAGTGTTTTTATAGCTTAGAAAGTATTTGTGTTGCTTAGATTCTCTGTCTTTTTGACTCAGGTTAAAACCAACATCTATATAATCTTCTTCACTTAAAAAGTCAAAATGAAATTTATTTTTTAAGTAAAAAGCTTTTTGAATATCAATTGAGCTTAAATTTATTCCTAAGTGATTTGAATTTTGATTACTTAAAAATGGTTGTCCATCAATAGAGCTACTATCTTGAATATAATAGTATCTGTAGTTGTTAGGCTGGCTAAGTTCAGCACTCGCACTTTCTAGACCAAATCTAAAATTTGATTCATTGCTAAAGAGTTCATAGTCAAAGTTACCACTAATTTGATCTACATTTAAAACCCTTTCTTCCCATTGCAGGTCGTAAAATGTATAAATTTCATCTTGGTTTGAACCAAATTTTCCGTGAGTTATTTTTGTACCTTCGGTACCATTTAAAGTAAATAACTTAGTGTACTTTACATTAAATAAGTTGTTAAAGTTATAGCCAATATTAAATATTCCAGATTGTGTATATTCTGAATAAGCGTGTTGTGTAAAACCAAATTGAGTTGGATTACTAAAAAGTGTGTTTGTATATATATCCATCTCATATTTATATTTCTCTTCATATCTGGAACTATGGCTTTGAGAATATTTATAATTAAAAAAAGTAGTTATTTTATGCTTATTTGCAATTTCAAAATTTCTTGCTGCCTCTATAGAAAAGCTACCACCCATTGGAAGTTTTTGATTTGTTACACTATAATCTCTATCTCCAATATAGTCTTGTGTAAATTGTATAAGTTCCTCTTTAGTAAAATACCTAGTAGTAAACGCTTCTTGTCTTTGGCCAACAACTATTTTAGAACTATTAATGATAGCACTATCTATCGCTCTATATCCATCATCTATCCCTAGCCAATCAGTGCTACCACCTTTTTGTGTTATGGAGTCTTTAAATGTATTGCTGTTCCCTTTTAATCCAAAAGAGACTTTTACATAATCATCTTTAGACTTATCCTTAGTTCTGATATCGATATATCCACCACCAAAGTTACTAGGAATATCTGCTGTTGCACTTTTTTGAACTTTCATAGAGCTGATTACACCAGATGGAAATATATCTAGTGGCACTACTCTTTTTGTTGGATCTGGAGATGGAAGAGGCATAGAGTTCATCTCTATGTTAGAGTATCTATCACCTAATCCTCTTACATATATGCTTTTGCCACCTACTAAAGTTACCCCAGTCACTCTCTTAAGTGCACTAGCGGCATCGCTATCACCTTTTTTGGACATCTCTTCTGAGCCTAAAATATTTGTAATAGCATTTGAATTTTTCTCTTCAGCAATTATACTCGCGATACTCCCCGTTACCTTTGGTGCTAAAACAACAAACTCCTCAAGTTCCATAGCTGCTGGTGTTAATCTTATTTCAGTTTTTATTGAACTATCTTTTTTTACTACAATATTATCAACAGTTTGGGCACTATATTCTGAGTGAACTACAGATATACTTATGTTTACATCTGATGGTATCTTAACGCTAAACCTACCATTTTCATCTGTTCTAGCATCTATAGATGTGCCCTTAACAAATACCCTTGCATTTGGGATTGGTAGATTTTTATCAGTAGTTAATACAACTCCGTTTAATATACCAGCTTTAGTGAAATCAGCTTTAATTGCTGTATTTGTATCTTTATTTGCAATGGGATTGTCTATATTTATACTTGGAGCTTGTTTATCAGAAAAGTATGTGATAATAACCTGTGTATCCCTATCTTGAAGAATAACAATTGTTTTTTTAACATAACCAAGATTATTTTTATTATTATCTTTAGCAAAGATTTCTATATTATGTGATCCAATAGGAAGAGATACCTCTAGTGAGCCATCGGAGTCTGTTTGATAACTCTCTTTTTCATCTATAATAATCTCTGTATTTGATAATGGATGTCCATCTAAAAAAGTAAATACAGATATACTACCAGTGCCTTTAGCATATGTGTATGTTAATGTGATTGCTAAAATAAAAAAAACTTTTATAAGTCTCATAAGCACTCCAGAGTATTTTTTTTGCATTTTTCAATGTTTTTTCTTATGACAGTTGCCTTTGAAAAAAGCTCATTGTCTGTTATTTTTTTGAGATGCATCTCAGCCATAGGAAAATCACCAGCCATGTAGTATGAATAAGCTAATGCATATCTCAAGTTGTCATCTTGAAGCATCCCGTATCTATCTAGTGCTTTATGGAGACCTGTTACTTTTTTATATTCACCACTATCTATATAAATGGCTACTTTTTGCTTTAGTTTTTCCACTTTATCAGGGTTTTGTGCATTTAGATAGAGAGCATGCACTCTATTGTTTGCTCTTCTGTGCATCTCAACGGCATCTTTTAAATATATAAGATCATAATAGGAGCTAACTTCAAATAGATGTGCAGCACTTTGTTTCATATCTTTTTTGAGATACATATGACCAAGAAGTACAGCAATTTTAGGTTCTTTTGGAAAAAGGAGTTTTGCTTCTTCTAATAGTTTTATAGCCTCGTCAATCTGTTCACCACCAATGAGCATCTGAGCAAGTGCTATATACTCTTTAGCACCACTTCCAGCTTTTTGCATATAAACTTTAGACGCATCAATAGCAGCTTGATAGAGCTTTAAATCTGCAAAATAATAAAACTTTTGCTTGAGCAATGTTAAGTCATCAGGAAATTTTTTGATACCTTCACTCAGTATAGATATAGCATTTGTATGATCTTTCAATTTCCAATAACACTCAGCTCTTAGCGTATATAAAGAAGCTCTAGCCTTGCCTTTTTCTTTCGCATTATCTAAGGATTGTATCGTTTCTTTATAGTTTTTGAGTTTATAGTTTTCTTGAGAAAGATACATATAAAGTTGAGTGATTTTATCTTCTCTAATCTTTTCACCATCATATTCATCTTTTGGTTCTACTTTTTTTTCACTAGAACCGATAGAGAAGAGGTACTTTTCTTTTTTTTGAGTTTTTGGAGCTTTAAACTCTTTTGTTTTTGTGGCTGCAATCGCTTTTTCAAAATCTATTATTGCTTCTTCATGCTTATTCTCTTTGGAGTTTACTACACCACTAATGGTATGAAATTTTGCTCCATCAAAATTTTGTGCTTCTTTATCTACTTCATTTAGTTCTAATCTTGCTTTATCAAGTTTTCCATCATATATCATTAATGTTGCTAATGCTAGGTGATCTACTAGATTTTTAGCATCTTTTGCAAATAAAGATATATTAAGTATAGCTACTATTGACAAGATATATATAATTTTTTTCATTATCTTCACTCTACCTAAAACGAATTTTTTGTTTAGCCCATAATTTTACAGGCTTTCCTTTGTATTTAGCAGGGCTAAATCTCCAAGAAAGAACAGCATTTAAAGCTGCATTGTCAAATACTCCAACTGGATGTGATTCGAGAATTTTTGCAAGTTCTACGCTTCCATCTTTAGCTATAAGTAAGTTTATAGTTACATAACCTTTAATCCCATCTTTTAGAGCAGATTCTGGATATTCAAGTGGTGGTCTGCTCATCACTTTAGGTTTTGAATCAACAGTCCCTTCGGTCATAACAGCGTCTTCTGCTATGTCGCCGAGTAAATCTTTTGCATCACCTACTATATCACCAGTTGCAAACTCTGGTATATTCATAGATACGCCACCCAAAAGAGAATTCATATTTGGTAACGGTGCCTTAGGAGCTGCTTTTTTTGGCTTTGGTTTTGGTTTTGGCTTTGGCTTTTGAGCACTCTGTTTTTTAGCTTTATTTGCTTGTATGTGTCGAACCTCTTTTTTTACAGCAGGCTCTTTTTCTTTTACACTTTTGTTAAAAGATACGACAAGTATTGCCATAAAAAGACCACCAAGAAGCATGATAAAGAAAGCTTTTAATGCTCTGCCTTTAGTGCTATATATTTTTTGTGACATCTCTTTTTGCTATCCCATCTCTTTTGTTGTTGATACTGCTACATCTTTAGCACCACTCATTCTGCACTCATCTATAACATCTATAAGATTACTCACTGGTATATTTGAATCAGAAATAACTAACACAGATTTATCAACAGATGTTCTTAATAGGTCCCTAAGTTTACTCTGAATAGCCCATATTTTAATAGGCTGGTTATCTATATAAACCTCTCCGCTATTATCTATGTAAACTCTTATCACCTTAGTAGATGCTGTTGAAGCAGAAGCAGCAGATGGGCGATCTAGATCGAGTTTCATATCTTTAACAAATGTAGTAGTTACCATAAAAAATATAAGTAATATGAAAACCATATCAATAAGTGGCGATACATCTATACTATCTACATCTTGACTTTTTTTCTTAAACCTCATGTGAATCCTTCGTGCTTATAATGTCTGCAATTTGTTCAAATTCTAATGCAAATTGTTCTTCTTTTTTATCTAGTATTCTTCCAAAAATAAGTCCTGGAACCGCTACAACTAGACCAAGTTCTGTTGTAAATAATGCTTTTGAAATACCGCCAGCTATTGAATCGCCTTGAGCAAACATTGAGCTTGATTGTAGTGCATCAAAAGTCTCTATCATACCTATCACTGTTCCTAGAAGCCCAACTAAAGGAGCCAACATAACTATGGTTTTTACTAAGGTTGAATATTTTGTAATGATAAACACATATGGGAAAAGAGCGTCATATATATAATTTCTAGGTCTTTTACCTATAGCTTGTGCTTCTCTTGCCGCTTGCAATGAGTCTCGAACAGCAAAGTCTAGTAAACCTACAAATATTTTATCATCCCCTCTTTTTTCATGCTTTTCAACTAATCTTCGTACACTTCCACGAGTACCACGCTTGAGGGTAATATATCTATACCCTAAGCCATACCATAGTAAAAGGTTCAAACAAAATAGTACCCACATAACTGCCCCACCAGCATTCATAAAAAATATGAATTGATTATAGTAGGCTAAAAGTGAATCAATCATTACGATTTGTTTTTCTCAAATAGGTTAACAATGTGAAGAGCGCTTTGCTCCATGCTGTCTTTTATATTTTGAGCCCATCCGCTTAGTAGGTTACCTAATAGTAAAAGAGGTATAGCTACAACCAGACCAAGCATAGTTGTAACAAGAGCTTCTGAAATACCGCCAGATAATAGCTTAGGATCACCAGTACCATGAGTTGTAATGATATCAAATGTTGCAATCATACCTGTTACTGTTCCTAGCAGCCCTAGTAGAGGTGCAACAGCAGCAAGAACAAGTACAAAGTTTCCAAACCTATCAATATTACTACTTTCATTTAAAATATTTTCCATAACGATATCTTCTATATGCGCTCTATCTTTTTTAATATTTCTTAAGGTAGCTTTTATCACCCTAGCAGTAGAGCCTTTATAGTCCTTTATAGCATCTATTGCTTCATCTGCTCTGCCAGCTTCAACTTTAGCTACAACAATATTTGTTATTTCATTAACATTTGAACCAGATTTTGCAAGTAAAACAACTCTTATAAGAAGTAGTAAAATACCCAAAACTCCAAGAGCTAGAATGATGTAACCAATAGTTCCACCACCCTCTATAGTCTCTTCAATGGTTTTTTCTTTTGTGTATTCAACTTCTTTATCTAAGTTTTCATAAATGAAAATTTTCAAATCTCTTTTTAAAGTGTTATCTTTAAATGCTTTTGCTTGTTCACTTGTTGGTACATTCCAAAGTTTAAGTTCTCCGTTTCCAGCTGGAGCCAAGGCACCAGCAGCATTTGTGGAGACACCATAAGAGGCTATGTTACCAACTTTGATAATTTCACCTTTTACTGTACTTCCATCAACAAGATAAAACTTTCCATTTTCAGTTTGCACAGATGAAAGTTTTGAATACAAGGTTGAGGTATCATTAAATGCTTTTCTCATAACTTCAGAGCCATTTGCCTTAGGCGAATCATTAACTTGTATATTATATTCATCAAGAAGTGATTTTGCTTGCATAATTACACTTGATATAATCTCTTTGTTACTTGTTTCATCTCCAAGTGTTTCATTTGCTTTTTCCACTTTGTATTCTAGTGTTTTATACTCTTCACTTAGGCTTACATATTTGTTTTGAAGTTTTTTAACCTTCTCTTTAGCCTTGACGATCTCTTTTTCATGAAGCTGTTTTTCTTTTTGTAGTCTTTGCTCTAACTCTGTTTTTTGTGCTTTTAAAAATGCAAATTCTTTTTGATATGCATCTGAGAGTTCATCAGCAGAGACTGAGGTAAATGCAAGCAGTATCGCTATTAATATTGTGCTAAAAATTTTCATTATTTACTCTCCATTAAAACTAAAGCATTTGGTATTTCAAAATATCCTGTTCTTATTTGCTTTTGTAGAGCATCAAACAAAGAGATAATCTTTTCAATATCTTTAGGGTCTGTTATATGTTTATACTTATAGCCATTATCTGTTTTTTCAACATATCCAACTTCATCCTTTGGAGTTGAGAAAAACATCATAACAGAGCCGATCTTTGCAACTTTTGCAAGGATTTTTTCACCCTTAAAGTCTATCTCTTGCTTAAATAGCCCTATCTCTTTTGTTACCCTAATGGTGTCATCATAACTAGCCCACACTAGAGAAAGAGCTTTTTCTTGAGTTATTAAACCTTCATTGAGTTGTGATTTGATCTTTTCTAGGTCAGACACCCTTTTCTCGATCATAAAAGGAATACCATCATTTATGGTTTTTTCTAAAAGAGCTATAGCATTTACAACAAGAGGTTTTAAGTCTTTGTTTGTAGATGTAGTCTCTTTGATCTTTTGTTTTATTTTTTCCAATTCTGCTTTTACTAGCTTAACAGATGTAGATTTTCTGTTTATCTGTGCTTCAGTGTCCGTTGATTGCATCTCGAGAGATTTCATTTGAGATGTATATCTGCTTTTGTTTTCTTGTATTTCAGAATATAGGTTTTCAACATCTCCACGAAGATTTATGATTGACTTTACTATAGTTTCACTACTTTGCGCCATTAGCGCAGTAGAAAATAGTGTGCTTGAGAGTGCTAACAAAACTAGCTTTTGTTTTTTCTTTGTAAACATTTGTACCCCATACGGTAAATTTATGCGAAATATTATAGAAGTCTAATTACTAAAGTATTACTGAAGAATTACAGTTTGGTGACAGAAAAATTATGTGATTGTTGCATTGAGAAGGATGTTTGTAAACAGTAGGTTGTCTTACCTACTGTTTAGTTATAAAATTTAATTAGTTTGCACTATTGCCCGTACCAGCGTTAAACTTAGTTTCAAGAGTAACAGCAGAAGTACCTGTAAATCTCGCATCTGTAGATGAACCATTGATAGTTACATTTTCAAATGATGTGTTTGTAATATCTGCAGTATCAGAACTACCATCAGCACTATTAGAATAGATCGCACCATAAGTATCTGTTACATTATCAGTAAGAGTACCGTTTAAGAAGTGACCACCGATACCATCTTTTTTGAAGTAGATACCACCCTCTTTACCAGAACCATTTTGAACGATGTTAAAGCCATCAAATGTAGCACTTGTAGTACCTGACATCTCAATAGCAGAGTTACCAAGAGTTGCAGTGATGTTTAAATCTTTAACTGTTCCAGAGTAACCATCATCGATATCGAAGTAATCATCAGTACAGTTTGTAAGAGATATATGTGAAAGGTTCACAGTACCACCCCATAGCTCAATACAATCATCATCAGAATAATCAACTGTGATGTTTTCAATAGTAGTCCCAGAACCAACACCAACAAGAGAAAGACCATTAATCTCTTTATCAGTATCCATCGTGATACCAGAGTTTAAGATTTTAACATATTTTAAAGTACCTGAATTATCAGCTGAATCAGTTGTTCCAGCTACGAAAGTAGGATCAACTTCATAAGGATCAACCTGATCATTACCAGCATTACCGATGATAGTTAAACCACCCCATTGACCAACAGCAGGAGCTGCACCATCAATCGCAACTAGAGTAGATGTG
>Ga0256840_1000299_pt1 | contig 50411 bp, 57 predicted proteins | sample 355202metaG_FD_185969 | JGI IMG/M metagenome (GOLD analysis project Ga0256840, IMG submission 185969) | Hydrothermal vent microbial communities from Mid Atlantic Ridge, Atlantic Ocean - 355-202 | ecosystem: Environmental > Aquatic > Marine > Hydrothermal vents | place: Atlantic Ocean: Mid...
TGTGAGTATCGATGGTGTGGCAGAGGTGGTAGAAAATAGAGAAGAGAAAGCCATGATGTTTGAAGCGATGATGCAAAAGCTTCAACCAGAGGGAGGCTACAAACCTTTTAACGATGAAGCCTATGATCAAGCACTAAAAGCCACAGCCGTAGTAAAGATAGTACCTAGCACTGTGTCATGCAAATTTAAATTTGGTCAGCACCTAGATAAAGAGAGATTTGAGATGATACTAGAGCATTTAAAAGAACGTAATACCGAAATAGACAATGAAACAATAGAGATGATGACAACATTCGGAAGTGGAGACTTTAGTCCCACACATATATAAAGGTGGGAGTGAACTCTCCACTACCATAACAAAAGGATAATGATATGGAATATAAAATAGCCACCCTAGACGACATAGAAGCAACACTCAAACTTCATGCCAAATACCAAATAGACAGCATAGCTGAAGTGGACAAAAAAGATGGCTTTGTCACGACAGCATTTACAACAGAAGAACTCACAGCTCTCATCACCCAAGAGCAGGGGCTTTTCATAGCCAAAGAGGGCGATGAGGTCTTAGCCTATGTGATGGCTGCATCATGGGAATTTTGGTCGAAATGGGAGATGTTTCGCCATATGATAGCTGACCTACCAAACCTAAACTATAATGGCACACAACTAAGTACAGAAAACTCTTATCAATACGGCCATATCTGTATAGATAAATCTCTCCGTGGTACAGAAGTATTACCCAATATTTTTAACTTTGCACGTAAACAAATGAGCCAACGCTACCCTATACTCATCACCTTTGTCAACCAAATCAACCCACGCTCTTACGCGGCACATACACGTAAACTGGGCTTAGATGTCATTCAAGAGTTTGGGTTTAATGGGAATAGGTATTGGGAGTTGGGGTGTTTTACTTCAATAACCCCAACTGCTTCATAAAACCGTACATATCATAGTAATCTTTCTGAAAGATAATTTTACCTTCTTTATTGATGGTCGTGGTACTAATACCTTTAATAGAAAACTTCTTATCTTTCACATCTACATCTCCCCATTTGCCATTAAAAGTACCACCATATATCCATTCATAAGTTATGGTGTTTCCTGATATAAACACATCACCACTTTTTTGCCAATACATATCAGGTACATAGCCCATAAAAGCATCGGTAATGGCTTTTGACATTTTGGCTTTTCCTTTGACGGTGCTATCTGTCCCCAAGTCATACCATGTTACATCCTCTGCATAAAAGGTATCTATCTTGCTAATATTGTGTTCTGCCCATGCGTTTATGTAGGCATTGAGTATCTGTTCTATTTTAGTCTCGTTGGCGTGTAGTAGTGTAGAGCTTAGTATAAGTAGTGCAATTAGAATTGATTTCATGTTTTATCCTTTGTTTTGATGGGATGATTATGTCAGAATAAAAAAGATAAAACTACTTGTAAATGGTCAAAAGTAGCAGTTTTTGCTTATGGGTTATTTTTTTGCATTGCTTTGGGTGTTTGTCCATACCTCTCTTTATAAGCCTTGATGAAGTTAGAGACATTCATATACCCAATCTCGAAAGCAACATCTGTCACATTCATACCCTTTGTGAGTAGAGAATGGGCTTGTTCTATCTTGCGTTTGATTATCCATTTTTTAGGAGAGATAGCGTGTTTTTGTTTGAATTCACGATTGAATGTGGAGAGGCTTCGTCCACTTAGTGTGGCAAACTCGGCGATAGATATATCTTTGTCATAATGCTTTAACATGAGTTCATCTATCTCTCTTTTTTGTTTGCCACGTTCTGAAGTATTTAGTGTTAATTTGATAGTGTCCTTTTGGGTGAGTAGGTGTAAAAACTCTAAAAGTTTACTTTCAAGGAGTTGTTTGTTATGTGGTGTAGTAAAGTCCATCGCTTCTATGTTTTTAAAATACTGCTGTATGTTTTGATTGACCTCTAATCTACAGATAGATGACTGTTTTTCTATAGAGGTTTCGACAGTTTCTAAAAATTTCAACATAATATCATGGTCAAAAAAGAGTAGATAGACCTCCATATTTTGACCATGTTTAAGAAAGTCAGAAATAACATAACTATCACGAGGCATAAAGAGCATCTCACCATTACTCACGACAAACTCTTCACCCTCATAGGTATTTATATGTACTGTACCATTAATGATATAGACCATAGAATGTGCGGTAATGAGCTTTTCATTATTGACTAAATCTTGGTTCAGTTTTTTGTATAAGATGGCATTGTTTTCCAGTGAAAGTATCTCTTTAATGCCATATAATCCATAGAGGGCTTTGGGTAGGGTATATAGGCTCATGGTAATCCATATTATTTTTTAAGATAAGTATACTCTCTTGATGTTAAATTTGACAAACAAAAAATAACCCACTACAATACCACCAATAAAAACCAAAAGGAGAGCCAAATGAAAGCATTTTCACACCACAGACAAATCACCCAAAGATTCTCTGCTCTCCTTCTGCATTTTTTCCTGCTTAGCCTTTAAGCGTACCTCACACATTTTATAGATTCCTTGATTGGATGACCAGCTTGGATGGCTGTGTATGTAGTATATTTCTGTAGGGTGTTGTACCCCTACAACACCTTTTTCTATGGATGAATAATATATTGGCATATCAAATTTTTGGTGTTGTCATGTGACAAGCATTAAAATACAGTGTAAGTGAAGCACTAAATGCTGAATCGTACAACACCCTACGTAAGAAAGAAGAAAAAATGAAAAACACAAAAGAAACAAACCAATGGAACCCAAAAGAGTACAACAAACACACTGCCTTTGTATCGCAGTTGGCATTGCCTGTGGTGGCATTGTTAGACCCACAAGAGGGTGAACACATACTCGATGCGGGGTGTGGAGATGGTACATTAGCTGTGGAGATAGAAAAATATGGTGCAAAAGTAGTGGGTATAGATATGAGTGCTGAGATGATAGAGGCTTGCAAGGTTAAAGGCATAGAAGCGTATGTAGCTTCAGTTACAGCATTGCCCTATGCAAATGAATTTGATGCCGTCTTCTCCAATGCTACATTGCATTGGGTAAAAGATGCCAAAGGTGCAGTAGAAAATATAGCAAAATCACTTAAAAATGGAGGGCGATTTGTCGCAGAGTTTGGAGGTGTGGGCAATATGCATCATGTTGTAGTGGCGATGCAAAAAGTTTTTGATAATCATCCAGAGTTTGGAGCATTTGAAAACCCATGGTATTTTCCTACTCCTGAAGAGTATCAAGCGTTATTGGAGTCAGCAGGCTTTGCAGTAAAGTATATAGAGTTAATCCCTCGTCCTACACCGATAGATGACATAGTATATTGGTTAGATATCTTTGCCAATGGGATAACAGAACATTTAACCAAAGAACAATTTGAGGTCTTTAAAAATGAGTGTCGAGATATTTTAGTAAAGACTAATTATAGTAAAGAAGAGGGGTGGATTTTAGATTATGTTCGGTTGAGGGTTGAGGCAGTGAAGATTTGACAATATACACCAAATGGTATATAATAAATAAAAAAGGATACCCATGTCCAAAGTACAAACAAGCCTACGCTTAGAAGAAGAGACCTTCAATGAAGCCAAGGATATACTCAAATCTCTTGGCATGAATTTTACTGAAGCGGTCAATGTTTTTGCTTCTATGGTGGTGCAAGAGCGTGGGTTACCTTTTGAAGTGAAAGTGTCTGATTATCCTTCTGTCTCTTTTGAAGAGGCACAGGAAAAAGTGATAGAGTCTATTAAAAATATATCAAATAATAACGGTGTTTCTTTTGATGATGTACTTGCAAAAATAATACACAAAAACAAGGACAGATAAATGTTAACGCAAAAAGAAATACTAGACTATTTAAAAACATATAAAGCATCAAAAAAAGAGCAATACGCCATCAAACGATTAGGTATATTTGGTAGCTATGCACGAAATGAAGCGAATGTAGATAGTGATATTGACATTGTGGTTGACTTTGAAAAAAGTACGATGTTTGGACTTGTAGCAATTAAAGAAGATATTGAAGCATACTTCAATAAGCATGTAGATATTGTACAAATTCGAGAACGAATGAATGGTTTGCTAAAAGAGAGAATTCAAAAAGACAGTATCTATGTATGACAAAGAAATTGTTTTAGACATATTGTCACATCACTATTTTGATTTAAATTCTGAAGTAGTTTTTGAAGTGATTACAGAGCATATATCAGACTTAAATACTGTACTAAAAACAATACATTATGACATCTCACATGAGTAAAAAACAACCCACAAGAGAAAAGCTCCTAGACATCACCTTTGAAGAGCTCTATATACACGGCTACACCGCAACCTCTGTAGACACCATACTCAAACGTGCAGGCATACCCAAAGGCTCAATGTACCATCATTTTAAAGGTAAAAAAGAGTTGGTGCTTGCTATGGTAGAAGAAAGACTTTTTCCTAAGATGGAGCTGTTTTTTGATTTTGAGCCAAAAGAAGGCAAAAGTATTACGGATGCTATTCGAGGTACATTTGCAGCGATGGCTAAAAACAAGCCTCTTATTACTTATGGCTGTCCTCTTTATAGACTCATGGTTGAGCTTTCCCCTGTAGATGAAGCATTTGACAAACTTCTAAGTAGTAGAGTGACGCTAATGCAGGACAATCTAGCATTGCTACTACAAAAAGGCATAGAGAGTGGTGAGTTTAATGACACACTTAACGCAAAAGAGTTTGCTAGCTACATACTAGAGAGTACTTGGGGTGTGTTGTCTCTTTCACCCACTTTGTCTTCTTCTAAACATTTTTTACGACATAGTAAATTTATCTTAGAAACTTTATCTGATTATTCCAATTAGACTAATTAGTCTAATTTAAGAAGAATTTCTTTATACTATGATTAGACTATTTAGTCTAATCACTCCAAAAGGATAACTATGTTTATGTACCAAAAAAATGAAGCCCAAGCCAATAGGCTAGAACAACTGTATAAAAAAATAAAACTCTTCTATGGCACTGTTCCACCACAAATGGAGTTTTTAGGCAACATAGAAGCAGAATATTTAGAAGATTTTATCAAATCGATGTTGCGTATTGCCAAGCATCCACATATCCACCCCAATTGGTTTGGGTTTGTGAGATTAAATATCGCATTTAAAGAAGAGTATGCCTATTGTAAAGCATTTAACACAACATTTTTACTAGCTCGTGAGTACACGCAAACACAACTCGATGATGCTATAGCTGATATCTCAAACATTCCATTTGATGAAAAACATCAAGCCTTGTCTAGGCATGCCCTTAAAGTCATCTATGAGAGTAAGGCGTGTACACAAAATGACTTAGATGCACTCTATGAGATGGGATGGACACAAAAAGATGTATTTGATGGGGTTGAGCATGCTTTGACACTCTTTAGAAATGGTAGACTTTTGACAGCATATAGTAAAAAGGACTAGTATGGATGTAACTCAAATCCCTTTTGTCAAACACCTAGGTATAGAAAAAAATGAAGAGGGCATACTAAAATTAGAACCTACCTTAACAGTGCAAAATCATATACAGACTATCCATGCTGCAGCGCAGTTTACATTGGCAGAGACACAAAGTGGATTGTATCTTCAAACACTTTTTCCTGAATATCGTGGAAAAGTCATGCCGCTACTTCGTGAATCTAGTGTCAAATACAAAAAACCTGCGACATCAACACTCACTGCATCTGCTTATGTAGAAGAGGGAGTAAAAGAGAAGTTTTTAATAGCATTAAAATCAAAAAGAAGAGCCATTATCACAGTTGATGTTGAGCTTAGAGATGAAAACCAAGTTGTAACAATGCGTGGTGATTTTACTTGGTTTATTGGCAATATTGAGTAGCATTAATTAATTTGGATATAATCACTTTTTAAACAAAGGATAGAAATATGGATGAATCAATTAACGTACTAGGTGAACCACTAGAGCCTTGTAGTTTAAAGCCACTCACTGGCTTTCATAGAGATGGCTCATGCAATACAGGCAAACATAACCCAGCGGTACATGCAGTATGTATCTATGCAACTGAAGAATTTTTAGCATATTCAAAAAAAGTAGGTAATGACCTCTCTACACCTATGCCTCAGTATAACTTCGCAGGGGTAAAACCTGGACAGAGCTGGTGTTTAGGTGGTCACTCTTTTGTAAAAGCAGTACATGATGGCATGGCTCCTAAAATCTTTATACATGCTACACATATGAAAATGTTAGAACTCATCGACCTTGAAACACTTAAAAAGTATGCAATAGATCTATAATGTTTGAAATAGCAGAATACATAGGTACGATAGCTTTTGCAATGTCAGGTTTTTTTGTGGCAGTAAGAAGCAAACTAGATTTTCTAGGTACGCTTATAGCAGTTTTTCTTACCGCCTTTGGTGGGGGTATTATACGTGATGTCATAGTCGATAAAACACCTTTTGCTTTTAGCTATGATATGCCTGCAATTATGGTTAGTCTAATGATGTTTTTTTTGATAATTTTTCGTTTTCACAAACGACAAAATATAGAAAATAAAGCATTTTTTATTTTTTCAGATTCCATAGGTTTAGTCTCATTTAGTATTACGGGTGCGATGATAGCACTTGAACACGGACTTAACTTTACTGGTGTCTTGGCACTTTCTTTCATCACCGCAGTAGGTGGAGGTATTACAAGAGACATCATCATCAACGAAGTGCCATTTGTCTTTAAAACAGGATTCTATGGAACAGTTGCACTTCTTGTGGGTGCCTTGATGTATACGCTTCATATTTTTAATATAGAAGGTTTTTGCGTGACTTTGGCTATTTTTATTTTAGGTGTAAGCTTACGTGTTGTTGCCTATTATAAAAAGTGGTCGGTACCACTTATCTAAAAGATATTTATAATATATAAGTATATCATGCTATAGTTGCTTATGCAAAACAAAACGATTAAAAATCTACTTCGTGAAATTGACATGTTCTCATCCTTAGAAGAAAATAAACTTCAAGAACTAGAAAAAATTTCTCGTATTTACCAATATAATGAAAATAGTACTCTCTTTATAGAAGGAGAGACCAGTGATGCTCTTATGATTTTAGTAGAAGGTGTTGTGAGTATATTTAAACATGATACCAAAGGAAATGAAATTGTACTTGGATACTTTAAACGCTATTCTTTATTAGCAGAAGCTGCGACACTTCGCCATACTCCATTGCCTTCCTCCGCTACATTTAAAACCGATGGGACTATTCTAAAAATAGACATAGAAGCTTTTGAAAAACTTTTTATGACACATACCAAAATCTCATATGCACTTATACAGTCATTGCTTGAAAAAGTGGATATTTTGCAACAAAATATCCATTTCAACATTGCCTCCTCAGCGATAGAGAAAATATTACATTTTTATGAAAAAAACCCTGCACTTAGTTTAGATTTAAAACAGTATGAGATAGCCTCTTTACTAGGTATGACGCCTGAGACTTTTTCTCGTAATGTTGTGAGACTTCTTAAAGAAGGAAAACTAATAAAAGTAGCAACAGGATTTAAGTTTGTACAAAAGTAATTCATCGATACATAAACCTTGCATTAGACAATGTTGTCTTGATGAACATGATGTCTGCATGGGATGTTATCGTACTTTGTATGACATGCGTGTATGGCATGGTTCTAGTGACAAAGAAAAGATACACATGCTTCACTTAGCAAAAGAGAGAAAAGCTGAGTATGTTAAAAAGCGTGATACTTAGTTATCTACTCTTAAAGTCTTTATCCATTGGCGTATCATCGTAGTTTCCTCTTTGTTGATGATATGTGCTTTTTCATAACTATGAAAGGCAATGTTAAACCCACCTTTTTGTAAAGTATCTATTTGATTTTTTGCTGTGTTGAAGTCCAGTGCTTCATCTTTTGTGCCATGCGTACACAGCCAGGGAGAATTTTTACGTTTGGTATGTGTTTCTTTGACTAGAAGATCAGGGTCGTAGAGATGTCCACTTATAGCGATGTAGCCTGCTAATTCATCTGTATACCTTGCAGCAAATTCAAAGGTAAGAAGTGCCCCTTGTGAAAAACCAAAGAGAAAACTTTTGGAAGCATCGAACTCTTTTTCAAAGAGTATATCAAAGGTTTTTGTGAGTAGTTTAGAAGTATTTCGAATACTTTCAGGAGAGTCATACCATGAATACCCCTCTTCATAAGCTTCAGGTGCATTAAGAAGTAAGTAGTGCATATCATCAAAATCAAAATTTTCAGCTATCCAACTAAAATCTTCAGATTTACCACCACGTCCATGTAAAAGTATCATAAGTCTAGAGGAGGGAACTTCTGCAGGAATAAATAGATTGGATAAGGGCAAATAGTCTAAACTAGTAAGATACTGAGGAAATGTCGTCATACACTCAGTATACTCAAATAGGATTATAATTTACTTTGTATCCATATTTTTATCATATGCAATTCATCTTCTAATATGGTATGTGTTTTTTCATAGCTTTTAAATTCTATGCTGAAACCAGCATTTTGTAGTATTGCTACTTGCTCCTTAGAAGTAGCGTAAGGTAGTACATCATCTTCTGTCCCGTGTGTACAAAGCCAGTTAGCATTTTTAAGCTCTACGTTCATCTCTTTGAGTAAAAGTTCAGGGTCATAAATATACCCTGAGATAGCTAAGTAACCCGCTAATTTTTTTTCATACCTTGCACCAAACTCAAAAGTAAGCAGTGAACCTTGAGAGAAACCAAAAAGAAAACTTTGTGAAGCGTCAAATTCTTCTTCAAAAAGCTCATCAAGTATGTCTGCAAGTATACTAGATGAGTGTGCTATGCCTATAAGCTGATTAGGAGGTAAGTCATACCATGAATTTCCTCCGAAGTATTCATATGGAGCATCAAGCAAGAGGTAGTTCATGTCATCCATCTTCATAAACTGTGGTAACCAAGTAAAACCTTGCGAGGAGTCACCTCTACCATGAAGGACAATGAGTAGTTTTTTAGAAGGTGTTTTTGAAGGGTAAAATATATTGTTGAGTAGTAAGTCTTTATGCATTGGCATGTGGTTTCTCCATATAGTGAAATAATGTTTTTTCTTAAGTCTTGTATTATAATAGGTTTATTGTGAGTTTTACAAGCACTCCATTTAAACCAAATATGTTTTCTTATTTATATAGATACATTAGGTGCAGTATATACTAAGCTCTTAGAAGGTAAGATTCCTAGAAAATGATTTAAATGAGGAAAAAATAATGATATTATCAATACTTGGATGTGGTTGGTTAGGTAATGCCATAAAAGAAACCTTTGAGGCAAAAGACAATACTGTTTACTGTCTGACACATGATATAGGCATGAATCATTTTTGTCAAATGTATGATTGTAGCGTCTTTATATTTGCTATTCCTCCAACTAGTAAAGACTATTTAGAAGTGATAGAAGAGACGATTTATTGTTTCGATAAAGAAAAAATGCCATTTATTATTTTTATATCCTCAATTTCCTACTATGATAACAACCCATTGGTAGTTGAGGCAGAAAAATTACTCAAAGATACCCTTGCGACCCATACCTTAGATACCAAAATGGTTATTTTACGCTTAGGTGGGCTTATGGGGTATGACCGTATAGCAGGGAAATATAGTGCAGGGAAAATATTGGAAGGTAATAGTAGTACAAACTATGTACATAGAGATGATGTAATAGGGATTATAGAAAATCTTATATCTCAGAGACTTACAGCGGGTGTGTATGACGTGGTAGCTCCTATACAGTCAACTAAAAAAGAGATTTTCACACAAAATGCTAGAAAATTTGGTTTTAAAAAAACAACCTTTAAAGATGTTACACTCTCATCAAAAACACTAAGTCCAAAGCGTATTTCTGATAAGTTATCATATAGCTTTAAAAAACCAGATGTCAAAGAGTTTTGGGATTAAACAAATATTTTATCTATACCAAATTTATGTATGTATTACGAACGGGCAATAATCTATTTGTCTAAATTTTATTTGTTATGGAATCTTTGGCGTATTAATATTGTCTTGTAACGATGCATACCCACGCCCAACTCTTGCAATACTTGAAAAGTTGAGATACATTTTTTCTTTATCTGAAATAATAGTCTCATCTAAATAAAGATGTTGAATTTCAAGTACAAGTGGTATTGTTTTGGATCCTTTTAAATTTACTTCTTGTGAGTATTCACAAAAATAAGCAACTTTTATATCTTTGGGTATAGGTGGAAAGTCATCTAGTATAGATTCTGTTTTTATATTAAATACATCTATTTCACTCTCATTTTTAGCTAAATTTTTAGAAGAAAAATGCATCCTCTCAAAGTGTACATCATCTACTAGGCAAACGACACATTTTTTACTCTTACGTATATTGCGTAAGGTATCTTTTTGACTACCATCAGGACGATGTCCTATAGAAACAATAAGAGTAGGAGGTTCTGAAGAAAGTGGAGCAAAATATGAAAATGGAGCAATATTTAACACCTCTTTGTCTTCTGTCATCACCCAGGCAATAGGTCTTGGTATTATTGATTGCACCATGAGAGCATAGCGTTCATTTGGTTTTTTTTCTTTAAATTTGATGAGCATATTTTTCCTTTACTTGGTATTTCATGTATGTGTCACATCATCTTAGTTACAATAACAAAAAATTTAGGAGTCTAAGATGAAAATAGTCGTTATTTTTATTTTTTTAGTATTTTGGTCTCATGCTAAAGATTATACACAAAATAAAGAGGTTCAAACTTTCATTAAAACACTTGTAAAAGAATATAAAATGGACAAGGCGTATCTTGAGAAACTTTTTTCATCTGTGGAGCAATATAAAGCACCTTTACGTATATTTAGTCCCAAAGATAAAAAGAAACGTACACCTGAAGAGGTAGCTAAACTTAAAAAACTCTATCCTGAACATGGAGCGTGGGATAGATATAGTAAACATAAAGTCAATGAAAATAGAGCGAAGCAGGGATTTACATTTATACAAAAACATAAAAGTATTTTTGAAAATGTTGAAAAAAGGTTTGGTATTCCAAAAGAATATATAGCGGCTATCATAGGTATAGAAACCGTATATGGAAACAATGTCGGTAAATATCCTGTATTTGACAACCTAACAACTTTGGCTTTTGAAAAAAATAGACGAAATAGATTTTTTAAAAATCAACTCAAAAAATTTATACGCCTTTCTCAAACAGAAAAATTTAATCCTAAAAATGTAAAAGGCTCTTATGCAGGTGCCATAGGATTGGGGCAATTTATGCCAAGCAACTATAAAGCTTATGGTGTGGACTATAATGGTGATGGACGTATTACCTTACAAAGAGCAGGTGATGCCATAGCTTCAATTGCTAATTATTTAAAAAAAAATGGTTGGAAATCGGGTGAACCAGTAGCCACAAGAGTAAGTTATGAAGGCAATAGGTTTTATGGACTAAAAACGGGATATAAAACAACGTATCTTAGGCGTGATTTAAAAGGTATAAGTCCAAGAGAAAAATGGGACTATAAAGATAAAGTAAGACTTATAAAACTTAATAGAAAAACCTATGATGAGCTTTGGTATGGGGCACACAATTTTCGTGTGATTACCCGATATAATCATAGTGCTTATTATGCAATGTCTGTACATCAATTAGCACTTAAAATAAAAAAGATTTTAGATGAAAATTAATGTTATTGTCATTGATAAAAAAGCAAAAGACAATTTATATATAGGACTTATAGAGCATTATAAAAAAGTCTCAATACCTTTTGCTAACATTGAAGTAATAGAGGTTTTTAATAAAGAAATTGCTAAAGCACAAGATATTTCATCTAATGCTGCACAAAAAGCCTATACAAAAGCTTTAGAAAAATATATGAAAAATGGTATTAATATAGCTTTAAACCCATCATCAAAAGAAGTAGATAGTCATGATTTTGCAAAATTACTTAAGGATAGCATGCAAGTAAATTTCATTATTGGCGGTGCATACGGCTTTGAGAGGCGATTTTTAGATAAATGTAATAATACTATATCATTTGGTAAAATAACGCTTTCACATAAATTAGTGAAAGTGGTTTTGCTAGAACAAATCTTTAGGGGTTTGACTATCAATCATAATCATCCATATCATAAATAGGGAAACAAATATATTATGTTAACAAAAATAGAATTAGAAGATTTTCAAAATAAACTCTTAGATAGAAGAGTGCAAATAGAAAAAAACCTTAGAGGTACATCTATGGAATTAGAGCAAATGAGAGATTTAGAACTCAATGATGAAGCAGATTATGCTTCTGTATCGGCAGGATCTGTTGTAGATAATGCGATTTTAGTACAACAACGTAAAGAATTAAACGAAATTGAACTTGCTTTAGATAAAATTAGTAAAGGTACTTATGGTACATGTGAAATGTGTGAAGAAGAGATAGGTAAACTTCGTTTAAACGTAAAAAACTTTGCACGATTTTGTATTACCTGTCGTGAAATTAATGAAAAAGAGATAAGTTAATATCGCTATAGTACACAAACAAAATAAGGATATTTTATGAGACTTGGTCTATATATTTTTTTTGGAATTGCACTTATGGCCATTATAGGGGCATTCACATATACAATTGCAACAGATAACTTTATAATTGAGATAATGGGTATCAATTTTAATTTACCTATCGCTGTTTGGGTTGTTTTGCCTATGTTACTTCTATTTTTATTTACGATTATCCATATGCTTTTTTATGGTGTAAGAAATTATTTTAAGATAAAAAAATGGGAAAGAGATACGGATACATTAGAAGATGCACTTTATTGGTCTTTAGTAAATGAACCTAAAGAGCAAAAATATACTATAGGAAATATAAAAAATACAGCTGTCTTACTAAGTAAAGCATCTATAGACATGGCTGATAATGTAGAGGGGCTTACACCCCGTTTAGCAAAAGTGGTTAATATTATCCAAAAAATAAAAAATGGTGACTATATTGATTTGAAAGAAGAGAAGATGGGGAAAGTATTTAATGATGGTAATCCTATTTTAATACAAAATAGACTTAATCATTTAAAATCCGGTGATAAATTTGTTGAAGATGTGATGAAGTCAGCATCAAGTTATTCTGTTCCCGTACAAAAAGAAGCATTGGCACTTTTTTCACAAAAAGAAAATTTTGAAAAAGCACGTAAATATGTAAAAGTCTTTGATGTAGAAAACTTCTTTGTAATGTTGCATCGTGTTAGTGCAGAAGATGATATTGGATTAACCAAAGATATATTAAATGATTTTGTTGATACACTTAAGTTTACTTGTAGTGATTTTGTTAAAATCGCACAAGTGACTAAAAAGTATTTTAAACCAGATGAAAACTTAACACTGTTTAGAACATATCAGAAAGAAAATCCTAAGGCACAAAATGCTTATTTATACCTTTTGTTTGAATATGAATTATTAGATCAAGTAGCTGCATATCTAGAAGAACAAGAAGAGAATGAATTTATTAAATTTAGAGCATTTTATAAACTTAAACGCCAAAATAATAAGTATAAAATGAGAGATATAATAGATATTGAACATGTATGTAATGATGCTAAGTATCTGTCTGAGTAATGCCCTCACTAGACTTTTCTAAACCACTTTATGCATTAGCCCCTTTAGCGGGATTTACTGATTTACCTTTTCGCTCTGTTGTAAAGAAATTTGGTGTTGACCTGACTATTTCAGAGATGATAAGTTCAAATGCACTCGTACACAACTCTAAAAAAACACACCGTATGCTTGAACGTTCTCCCACAGAAAACCCCTATATCATTCAAATAGCAGGTTCAGACTTAGAAGTTATTAAAAGAACTGTAGAAATTATAAATGAGAAAGAAGATATAACGGGCATCGATCTTAACTGTGGATGTCCTGCTCCTAAGGTAGTCAATAATCTTCAAGGCTCATCTTTACTTACTGATTTAGCTCAAATGGCAAAGGTCATAGAAACCATTAAAAAGTACTCCAATAAAGAGTATACCTCAGTGAAGTTTCGTTTAGGGTTCAACGAAAAAAATCATGTAACGATAGCCAAACTTTGCGAAGAGTCGGGGGCAGACTATATCGCAGTACACGGTCGTACGAGAGCAGGACGATATAAGGCAGCTGTAGACTATGATGCATTAGCAGAGATAAAGCAACATATACATATTCCCATGTTTGCCAATGGAGATATAGACAGCCCACAAAAAGCAAAATGGGTACAAAAATATACTGGAGCAGAAGGTGTGATGATAGGTCGTGCGGCGGTAGGAAAACCTTGGATTTTCAAACAAATAAAAGAGGATATGGTAGAACCTACACCTGAACTAATAAAAGAAGTGGTTTTAGAACATTTTGATCAGATGATAGAGCACTATGATAGGTATGGGGCTATTATCTTTAGAAAAAATCTACATTCATATTCTAAAGCAGGGTACAGTGGTGCATCCCTTTTTAGAAATGAGGTCAATAATATTGATGACCCTAAACATATGCGTGATGTGATAGAATCATTTTTTTCTCAAAATTTTATAGGTACTTGATATAAGTCAAATGACTTAGCACATAAGTAGTTTATACTTAGTTAAAAAGTAAGGATTAGATGTGACATTTATCCTCATCAAAACAATACATCTTTTTGCTGCGTTTATTTATGCGGGGTTCCTCATTGTAGATAATTTGTTTTTAGTGCATATAAAAAAATCATATACTGATGAAGAGCATAAAAAAATACGTGAATCTTTTATGATGTATGTAAGAAAAGTAGTGCCTCCTAGTTTACTCATAGCAGTGATAAGTGGACTGTATCTTATCTCACAGGTATTTGGAAATATATCTGATGGGGGAATGAGTTCTTTTCAAATAATGTTAACACTTAAAGCCTTTTTAGGTATCTGGCTTGGTATTAGAGGTTTTTTACAGGTTTATATGGGTATACAGCCTTTAATTTTTAAAAGCCATGTATTACCATTCTCATATGTGCTTACAATTATCTTTTTATCACAGTTTATGTATATTTAGTCACTCTTGTACTTATGCTCTACCATAAGTGAGAGTACAAAACTTGTACATACAAACCCTAAAAACAAAAAGAAACCTACTTCTAAATGCGTGCCATTTGTAGTTATGACATTGATAGGATTACTTTGATATTCTAGGTGTTTAAGTTCACTACTGACCACACCATCAAGTCCTAAATATGCCATAAAAATAGAAACGACAAATACATCTGCCATAGACCATTTTGTTGAGCGTAAGGCAAAAAAACGTGTTATGGGATTATCTCCTATGATACTTTGACTATAGAAATACATACTTGTAGCGATGAGCTTAAGTGTAGGGAAAATGATGGAAAACATCACCAAAAGAATACCTACAAAAATCATACGTGTTTCATTAGACTCAAAAAGAAGTCTTACTAAATCCCAAATACTCTTGCTTTGAAAAAAGAGTATTTGGTTTTCAAAGATAACTTGTTTATCTAGTATTGTAAATGTGAGTTTACTGATTTTTGCTTCTATATCCAACATAGGCAACAGAAGACCAGAAATAAGCAAGCTAACAGTTGTACCAGAGAGTATCCATAGGGTAAGACTTGAAAGTACCCCTGAGAGTAAAACAAAGCATATAATAGCCCCAGCTAATCCAAGTATCCATATCATAGCTTTATGCATCTTCTGACTGTTTTCTTGCATTTTTTCATCTATGATAGTGTTGCATATTTTTAGTGTCTTTGCATTATATTTTTTAAGAATGGCATCATATGCCGACATGTCTGTATGCTTTTGGAATTTTTCAGCCATAAATGCTTTGAGTTTTTCTCGGATGAGTTTTTTTGCTCGTGCTTGATTTTCTGGTTTTTCTACTTCTGACATGACTGCATCTGTAAATTCTGGTACTCGTCTACGTAAATCTTTAAAATCAATCAGTGAATCTGTTATCATTTGTTTGGTTGAACCCAAGATAGAATCAAAAAACCCTCTATTGCCCTTATTTCTCTCTTTTACGACACGCTCTGCTTCAAGTACAAGTGTATCAATGACCGTTTGTATGTAGCCTTTTACTTCTTCTCTGTTGGTTGTATTGAGATTAAATGTCTCTATTTTATTGTCAATGATATTTGTAATCTTAGCTGTCCATATATCGGAATTAAACATACCATACTGTACTGAGTGGAGTGTAGCATAGTCAGACTTAACACCCTTTACATTCTCTCCCATTTTAATAAGTAAAATTGAAAAATAAATTATAGCGATAAGGAATATCACACTACTAATAGAGAAAATTTTTTTGCTTAGTCCCATAGATATCCCCTAATTGAATTATGAAATAATTATATCAAAATTATTTCATACTTTAGATGTGTCTTTTAATTTATATTTCATACCATAAAAGTAGATTTAAACTAAACTATAACAATTAATTTATATTTAATTTAAATTAATATATACTTTTTATATAAAAAAAACTTATGGATGTAGATAATGAAAAATATTAATATAATCGCGTTAAGTTCAGTAGTCATCTCAGAATTGCTAATGGCAGGAGGAAAGATAACAAGTGAACCTAAGGTAGACATCACTGCTCCCGTGTATACAAAAGCACCTTACAGATACATACAAAAACCCATAACTGTAGACGATGGTAGCTTTCATGGGTATTTAAGAGCTCATCATATTTTTGATGGTGCAGACAATGGTTTTGACAAGGTAACAGGTAGTACATTGGGGATAGGGTTAGGCTATGGTATGGAAATTACTTCTGGACTTAAAGTTGGAGCAGAGTTTTATGGTGTTATGGACTCTGGACTTACAGATACAGACGAGACAGCCATTGCTTATGGACAGTTTATGAATACCATAAAAAGTCCAAATGAACTCGACGCTGGGTATGCATGGGGTGCACATATACGTTATGAGGGTGAGGGGTATAAGGTACAACTTGCAAGAAGTCAGTTCAAATCACCGATGACCAAAACGCAGATTACCCATGTACCAAACTTGTATGAGTATGCAAGAGTTGATAGTAAACTCTTTGGTGGAGATGCGTCACTCTCTGTGATTACCAAAATGTCTTATGGTTCAAGATCAGCGGCTGACTGGGGAATCATCGGTGAGTTTACAGGTACGGGTGGTATGTATGCCATACCATTTGATGTAGATGGTGTGGGTACAAAACCCTACTTAGAACGTGGAACATACTATGGCATAGATGAGACACTCAAAGCTGGTACGACAGACTCAAATGGTATGTTGGTTTTAGGGTATGAAAAAAAGATAGGTAAGTTTAACTTTAAAATATGGGATTTTTTCATTGATGATATTGCCAATAACCTCTATGCAGAGGGAACTTACAAGTATCCTCTAGGTAAAGGAAAAGTACTTAAACTCTCTGGACATGTATGGAATCAAGATATTTCAAACGCTGCTTATGAAGATCTCTATGGAGGAACCATGTTTGGAGCACAAGCCATACTAAAATGGGGTTCAGTTGTTGGAAAACTAGCATATGAGACAAAAGATGAAGGTGGACTACTTAATGCATGGGGTGCAAACCCAGGATATACCTCTTCTATCTTTTCACGAAATCAGTACCGTTCCAATGTTGATGCCTATAAAGCAACATTGGTTTATAGTCCACTTAAAAACCTTAAATTTGTAGCATCTTATGCAGACTATGGTCGTTCAGATATGTTTAATACTAAGTACCAATCCGCACCAACAGATGATGCAACTGAGCTAGATTTGGTTGTGGTCTATAAACCTAGACCAGATTTTACGATTAAGCTTTTTAATGCTCAAAGAACATCAGAATATAACTCGGCAACGGTAGACAGAACGATGAATCAAACCCGTCTTATTATGAACTTTGCATTTTAAAGGATAAGGTATGAAAAAATTAGTATTCTTACTACTAGTAAGTGGCTTTGCATATGCAAATATGCAATTTGCTAAAAACAAAGAGTGTAGTTCTTGTCACCCTGCTATATATAATGAATATAAAACGTCACAACACGCGAAAGCAACGATATTTAAAGACCCCATTCATGGGGCAGTGTATGAGAAACATCCGCAGTATACTAAAAAAGAGATGTATCGCTGTGGTCATTGTCATGCACCCACTGCCAATAATTTAAAAGCATTGGTCACACCACACAATGGTGTCACACCAGATGCAGACAATGAAACACAAAATGAAGCAGTAGCCTGTGCTTACTGTCACCGTATAGAAGACATCAAACATGGTGTAGCCATGAATAAAAACCTTGTTTCACTAAAAGAAAAAGTCTATATGACAGCCAAGTCGAACCCTGGTAAATCACCTTTCCATGGACTCAAAACCAATAAGTCTATCTTTAAAGATGGTAAGATGTGTATGGGCTGTCACTCGCATAAATCAAATAAAAAAGAGTTTAATGTCTGTGCAACAAATATCAATAACAATGCCTCTAAAAAATCATGTATAGAGTGTCATATGCATAAAGTGGATGGTCCTCCTTCTACGATGAGTACAGCTAAAAATCATACTTTTCATGGTTTCCCTGGACTACATGGTGACTTGACACATTTATCACAGTATATTAAAATGAACATCTCTACTAAAGAGGATAAGAAAATGTTTACCGTGATGATAGACCATGATGTACCGCATGCTTCGCTATTGCATCCTCTTCGTGCATCAGAACTTCGTGTGAGTGTCAATAGTGGAGGAAGTGTGACTAAGATGCAGACAAGAAAACTTGTAAAAGTTATAGGAAGTACCAAAGGGGCATCACCTTCACCAACACCACCTTGGTTAGCAACACAAATCATAAAAGATACAAGAATCCCTGCTAACACTAAAATAGCATATCCGTATGAATGGGAGTTAAAGAGTGGAGATGTGATTACGGCAACATTTGGATACTATCTTGTTAAGCCAAAAGCATTGAAAAAGTTTGATTTGCAAGATAATAAAGAAGCTGCGAAATTTAGAGTGATAAAAAAAGAGACATTTACTGTAAAGTAAAGTCTTAAAAAGTGTGTTGCAAACGAGTGTTTGCAACACAGTAAAGATACATCTTCTGCTAGATTAGCAAAAACATCCATCTACATCGTACGAATCAGTATCTACATCATCTATAAAAGTGTTGGGGCTTTGAGTTTGAGTATTTTCTGCCATAGCCACTGGTGATGCAAGCAGTAATAATACTACAAATAGTGTTAAAAATTTTGACATTTTGTATCCTTTAATATAAGTTATGATAGTATCATATATAATTTTAACTAAATTTAAACATAATAATATATTATTTATTTTCCTATATCTATATTCGTCACTGCATAAAGAATCAATGATATAGGAAAAAATGCTATACTTCAAAGTTAATTTTTGGAGTAGTGTATGCTTATAGAACTTATACTTGTTGGTATCTTTGTGGGTACTATGTCAGGCTTTTTTGGTATTGGTGGGGGGATGATACTTACACCTATACTTTTAGTTCTTGGTTTTGATATTAAAACGGCCATTGGTATATCTATTATGCAGATGGTATTTTCTTCTATATTTGGCTCTTATTTAAACTATAAAAAAGGGTTATTGCTTTTAGGAGAAGGTGTATTTATAGGTTCTGGTGGGTTTCTAGGTGGATACATAGGGGGATATGTGACAGGGTATGTCTCTGAGAGCATTCTTCAAGGACTCTTTTTCGCTTTATTGTTTTTTGCCTTGATACGCTTGTTCTTTTCTAAGAACTATGATGATAGTTGTGAAACAAAATCTCTACCAAAAGTAATACTGTTTTTAATAGGGTTACTTACAGGAATTTTTGCAATTACACTTGGAATTGGGGGTTCTATCATTTTGACACCTCTTCTTGTGGGAATACTTTGTTATCCTATTAAGAAAGCAGTAAGTGTAGGACTATTCTTTGTAGTGTTTTCCTCTATTGCAGGACTTCTTAGTAGACTAAGTACGGGAACTATAGATTTTGAAAATGGGCTTGCTGTGGCTATTTCTTCATTACTGGGTGTTGTACTGGGTATTTGGCTTAAAGATGAAGTGACATCAAAAAATCATAAAATAGCACTTATGACTCTATATATATTCGCTATTTTAATGTTAGTGAAAAAAATATGGTTTATATAAATAATTAAATATTGGAAAAAAATGGCAATAAAAAAAGATATGATACACGTTTACGGAGCAAGAGAAAACAACTTAAAAAATATAGATATAAGCATTCCCAAAAATAAACTAGTAGTAGTCACTGGTATTTCAGGTTCAGGTAAATCAACACTAGCCTTTTCTACACTCTATGCAGAAGGGCAAAGACGTTACATAGAGTCACTCTCAAGCTATGCTAGACAGTTTTTAGGGCGTGTGGGCAAACCTGATGTCGATAAGATAGAAGGGCTTACGCCTGCGATTGCCATAGACCAAAAGACAACCTCTAAAAACCCACGCTCTACGGTGGGGACTATCACTGAAATATATGACTACCTACGGTTACTTTTTGCACGTGTAGGAGAACAACACTGTCATGAGTGTGGGAAACCTATCTCTTCTATGTCAGCATCAGATATCATAGAAGAAGTGCTTCGCATACCTGAAGGGGCAAAGCTTGTCATCATGGCCCCTTTAGTCAAAGAGAAAAAGGGTACGTTTGCAGATATGCTAGAGTCTCTACGTCATAAAGGCTACATAAGAGCCATGATAGATGGTGTGATGGTACGCCTTGATGATGAGATAGAACTCTCTAAAACTAAAAAGCATAGTATTAAAGTTGTTATTGACCGTGTGGTTATAAAAGCAGACAACCGTGACCGTATAGGTCAAGATGTAGAAAAGGCTCTTAAAGAGTCCTATGGTGAACTTGAAATAGAAGTACTTAACCACGAAGAAGTAGGCTTTGAGCGTCAGCATATGCACTATTCAGAACATTTGGCATGTTTTGACTGTAAGCTCTCTTTTGAGCCGTTAGAGCCTGTAAGTTTTTCGTTCAACTCACCAAAGGGAGCTTGTACTGCTTGTGATGGGTTAGGTATCCGTTATGCCATAGACCTTAAAAAAGTAATAGCATCTGAACTGAGCATCGACAAGGGTGCAGTGAAAATCATGTATGGTTTTAACAAAAGTTACTACACGAAGTTTCTCAACGCCTTTTGTGAACAAAATGATATAGATATTAAAGTACCTTACGGAGAACTTGAAACCCACCAACAAAAAGCCATACTCTATGGCAATGGTGGTACGGTAAACTTCACTTGGAAACGACATAAACTTACCCGTGAATGGCCAGGCGTAGTCAAGTTTGCCCATGATATGTTTAAAGAAGAGAAAGACCTCTCTGAGTACATGACAGAAAAAGTGTGTGACAAGTGTGAGGGACACAGACTACGTCCACGTTCTTTAGCGGTGAAGATAGAAGGGCTAAACATTGCAGATATTATCGACATGCCTATAGAAAAATCGTATGCACTGTTTGCAGATGAAAAGAGTTTTTCTCACCTCAATGAACAGCAAAAGATGATAGCCCAGTCCATACTCAAAGAACTTTATGAGAGACTGTACTTTTTGTATGATGTGGGGCTAGGGTACATTACACTTAGCCGTGATGCTAGAAGTATCTCTGGTGGAGAAGCTCAGCGTATACGCATCGCCTCACAGATAGGTTCTGGACTTACAGGCGTAATGTATGTACTTGATGAGCCTAGCATAGGGCTACATGAACGTGACACGATGAAGCTCATACGTACACTTAATTCTCTACGTGACAAGGGCAACTCTGTCATAGTAGTAGAACATGACAAAGAGACCATACTTGCAGCTGACTACATCATAGACATTGGACCAGGAGCGGGTGAATTTGGTGGGGAAGTGGTGTTTGCAGGAGATGCAAAAAAACTTGCAAAAGCCAAAACATTGACTGCTGAATATATGTATGGTAAAAAAAAGATATCTTACACCCATAACAACCCACAAGAAGAGTGGATAGAGATAAAAAATGTGACACTCAATAACATAGAAAAACTTGATGCCAAAATACCCTTACGAAACTTTGTTTGTGTGACGGGGGTAAGTGGTTCTGGTAAGTCATCACTGATACTACAAACACTTTTACCTGTAGCACGTGAATTGCTGAACCGTGCTAAAAAAGTCAATAAGATTGAGGGCGTTGAGATAACTGGACTAGAGATGGTGGATAAGGTCATCTACTTAGACCAAAGTCCTATAGGCAGAACCCCACGCTCTAACCCTGCTACCTACACAGGCATCATGGATGAGATACGTAAACTGTTTGCTCAGACAAAAGAGGCAGAACTTAGAGGCTATAAAATAGGGCGTTTTTCCTTCAATGTTAAAGGTGGACGCTGTGAAACTTGTCAAGGGGATGGACAGCTTAAAATTGAGATGCACTTTTTACCTGATGTGCTTGTGGAGTGTGATGCCTGTGAAGGTACACGTTATAATGCACAAACCAGAGAAGTACTCTATAAAGGCAAGTCTATCGCTGATGTGTTAGCTATGCCTGTGGGTGAAGCACTAGCGTTTTTTAAAGCCATTCCAAACATCGCTATAAAGCTTAAAACACTAACGGATGTAGGGCTTGACTACATTAAACTAGGACAAAATGCCACAACACTTTCAGGTGGAGAAGCACAGCGTATAAAACTAAGTAAAGAACTTAGCCGTAAAGACACAGGTAAAACACTCTATATATTGGATGAGCCAACAACAGGCTTGCATTTTGCAGATGTAGACAGACTTACAGGTGTGCTACATCACTTGGTAGAGCTTGGCAACTCAGTGGTAGTTATAGAACATAACCTTGATATGGTTAAAAATGCGGACTATATCATAGATATGGGACCTGAAGGTGGTAACAAAGGTGGACGTATTATTGCTACAGGGAGTCCTGAAGAACTTGCAACTACCTATGAAAAAACAGGCTCTTACACAGGTGAATATTTAGCAAAAGAACTACAAGGAGTAACACGATGAAAACAATCACAATCATAGACACCTTCGGCTTCTTCTTTCGCTCTTACTTTGCTTTACCTCCTTTACGAAACTCTGATGGTTTTCCAACAGGGCTGCTTACGGGATTTGTGAACCTTGTAGATACCCTGCGCCGTGACCATAGTACAGACTATTTGGTTTTTGCCCTAGATGCAAAAGGAAAAACTTTTCGTAATGAGATGTTCCCCGCGTATAAAGACAACCGTGATGAAGCACCAGATGATTTAAAAAAACAACTCCCCGTTGCCATAGAGTGGATAGAGCAGATGGGCTTTCCCAATCTTACACGTGAGGGGTATGAGGCAGATGATATCATCGCAACAGTAACAAAATTTGCGAGAGCAAAAGACCTGAAAGTACGTATCGTCTCACATGATAAAGACCTGTATCAACTCATAGATGATGGTGTGGTAGTGATGTATGATGCCATCAAAAAACAAGAGGTAGATGAAGAGGCATGTGTAACAAAGTTTGGTGTAAATCCTAAAGACTTCATAAACTTTCAAGCCTTGCTTGGTGACAGCTCTGATAATGTACCAGGGGTCAAAGGCATAGGAAAGGTTGGTGCATCAAAACTCATTAACAAGTATCATACCCTAGAAGCAATCTATGATGACATAGAAAATGCAGGCACACCACGCATACAAAAGTTACTGCTTGAAGGTAAAGAGATGGCTTTTCTCTCACGTGAACTTGTACGTATGAGTGATGAAGTCTTTGCCGATATGGATGTAGAGTCTTTTGTCTTTGAAGACAAGAACTATCTTTCTTGCCTTCTGGATGAGTTTGAACAGTACGAGATGAAACAGGCCATACGCAAAGCAAAGGTAGGTATGGAAGCTGATTGTGAACGTGAGTATGTAGAGCCTAAACGTCCCACCCTTACATTTGAGGCTATTACGCTAGACACAAAAGAGAAGCTAGATGCGGTCATAAACAGTATAGACAAAGATGCCATCCTGGCATTTGATACGGAAACCACAGGACTAGACACCAAAATAGCTAAGATGGTAGGTTTTTCATTTTGTTTAGACAGAGAGAAAGCATACTATGTTCCTGTTGCACATAACTACCTAGGCGTAGAAGAGCAGGTGAGTTTAAACGATGCCCTCACAGCTCTAAAAAAACTGATGACATTCAACATAGTAGGTCAAAACCTAAAGTTTGACTTTTCATTGCTCTATAACCAACATCAAATGGAACCAGTCATCCCGTACGCCGATACTATGATAATGGCATGGCTCTCAAACCCTGGATCTAAAGTAGGGCTAGATACCCTTGCAAAGCAGTATTTTAAGTATGAGATGAAGCCTTTTAAGGAAATGGTCAAAAAAGGGGAAGATTTTTCTGCCGTAGCCATAGCGGATGCTACTTTTTATGCAGCAGAAGATGCATGGATGACATTCTTGCTTTATGGGGCAATCAAGAAGAAGATGGAACTCTCTTCACTAACACATCTGCTCAAAGAGGCTAAAAATGTAGAGTATCCTTTTATAAATGTACTGTTACGCATGGAACGTTTGGGCATTAAGGTAGACCCTGTTAAGTTAGAAGCACTGCAAAAAACTTTGAGTGAAGATTTGCAGGTACTTACCAAAGAGATATATACATTATCAGACTCTGAGTTTAACATTAAGTCACCTAAGCAGTTAGGCGATGTACTGTTTCAACATTTAGGACTGCAAGGTGGTAAAAAAACAAAGACAGGCTACAGTACCAACGAAGCGGTACTCTCTTCACTAAAAGATGAACATGAAGTGATTCCAAAGATATTGGAATATCGCGAATATCAAAAGATACTCTCCACCTATGTAGAGCCTCTACTTAAACTTGCCAATGCAGATGACAACTCACGTATCTACACAAGTTTTGCTCAAACAGGTACTGCCACAGGACGTTTAAGTTCACGTGATCCTAACTTGCAAAATATCCCTGTACGCTCAAAGCTAGGACGTTCTGTGCGTGAAGCATTTGTGGCTAAAGAGGGGTATAAACTTGTTTCTATAGATTATTCTCAAATAGAATTACGCCTCCTTGCACACTTTTCACAAGATGCAGCACTTTTAGAAGCCTTTAAGAATGGGGTAGACATTCACTTGGCTACCTCTATCATACTTTTTGGAGAAGAAGAAGCTAAAGAGAAAAGAAACTTTGCAAAGTCTGTAAACTTCGGTTTACTCTATGGGATGGGACCTAAAAAACTCTCTGAAGAGTTAGGTATTAGTACAGGTGAAGCCAAAGAAATCATCACCAATTACTTTGCCTCATTTCCTACAGTTAAAAATTTCTTAGAGGGCATACAAGAACGCGTGAAGATAGATGGTTATGTAGAGACTATCTTAAAACGTAGACGTATATTTGACTATGAGGGAGCAAATGGTATGCAAAAAGCTGCTTTTATGCGTGAGTCAGTCAATACTGTTTTTCAAGGAAGTGCAGCGGACCTCATAAAGCTCTCCATGAACCAAATAGACTCTATGATACGAGAAGAAGAATTAGATACCTTTATGCTCTTGCAAATCCATGATGAGCTTATCTTTGAGATAAAAGAGGAGAAAGTAGAAGAGATAAGCAAACGTTTTGTGCATACGATGGAAAATGTATTGGAGCTTGATGTACCGTTGGAATGTTCGGTGAGTGTTGGGGATAGTTGGGGGGAGTTGAAATGACAGAATATAGCATAAAGTTTGATATACATTAACATTCAGTTAGCAAACATCGGCTATAATCCAATACTTATTATAATGAAGGATTTTAGGAATGAAAACGATTTTTTCTATGAAAATGGCAGTGCTTATGCTGTTTTTATTTGGTATTATTATTGGTGCAGCAACGTTTATAGAAAATGACTATGGCACACAAACAGCACGAGCATTGGTCTATAAAGCCTTCTGGTTTGAACTTTTTTTAGCCTATTTTGTAGCCATATTGGTTTACAATATCGCAAAATATAAATCATATAAAAATAAACTACCTGTATTTATTTTCCACTTTTCATTTCTTATTATAGCTATTGGTGCTTTGATAACACGTTATGTAGGGTATGAAGGTGTCATGTCTATACGTGAAGGTGAAGTGAGTCAAGTCATGGTGTCTGATGTGAAAATATTACAGCTACACGCTAAAAACGCTGATAAAGAGGCTTTTTTGGAAAAAGAGCTCTTCTTTTCAACGATGACTAGCAACAGTCTCAGTGAGAGTCTGTCTGTAGGAGATAAAACAGTCAAAGTAGAACTGTTAAAATATCTACCAACCATGGATCAGCATGCTATTGCTTCTGCTGATGGGAAAAAACTTTTAGAACTTAAAATCTCAGCAGGAGGGCAAGGTAAAATACATTTCTTTGCCAAAGGCGAGAAAAAGGATTTTGGAGGCTTTTATGTGGGGTATGAAGTTGAGCCTACGAAAGATAAACCGATATTTCTTATCAAAGATAAAGGTGAGGGCTATGTTGTAGACTTTCCTTTTGTGCTAAAAACTCTTAATATGAATGATAAAACTTCAGGAGAGACTAAAACAGGTGTGAATGACTTTAAAAACCGTATGCTCTATCAGTTTGGGTCTAATGCTGTTGTACTGAAAGATGTACATGAAAAGGCCATTGTTAAAGTAGATTCTCATGACATTAAAACACAACGAGGACAAGCAGAGTACATGCAGTGGAAAGTAAGTGTAGGTGATAAAAGTCAAATTATCACTACCACACCACATAAAGGTAGAATAGGAAAAGTAAATCATCTTAACTTAGATGGTGTACAGATAGAGATGAGTGTAGGTGCAAAACTGATACAGTTACCTTTTAGTATCAAACTTGAAGATTTTGAATTGGTACGTTACCCTGGTTCAATGACACCTGCATCTTATTCAAGTAAAGTTGTCTTGATTGATAAGGAACAAAATCTTACGATGCCATATCATATTTATATGAATCATATACTTGACCATAGAAATTATCGTTTCTTCCAGTCATCCTATGACCCAGATGAAAAAGGTACAGTACTTTCAGTCAACCATGACCCTGGTACTTGGCCGACATATATCGGATACTTGTTACTTACTATTGGTATGATATGGTCTCTCTTCCATCCTAATGGACGGTTCCAAAAATTGCTTAAGGGGGCTAGAAAACTACAATCTGGTGCTGCAGCAATTGCATTTGTGACACTGCTTGCTTTTGCTCCACAAAATGCTCAAGCAGCTTCACCTCAAATAGATGATGCCCTACTTAAGACGATGCAGTCTTATAATCTTGAGCATACCTTGAACTTTGGAAAAATTGCTGTACAGGACCACCAAGGGCGTATGAAGCCTATGGACACTGTAGCACATGAAGTGGTGGCTAAAATTACAGGGCGTTCTTTACTCTATGACCTTGAACCTACACAAATGTTGTTGGGTATGATTATGCAACCAGAGCTATATCAAAATGTGTCGATGATAAAAATAGGCCATAAAAAGATTGCTTTAGATATAGGTTTGGATGAAAATACCAAATTTGCAAAGTTCTCTGACTTCTTTTCTAAAAAAGATGGTTCATACAAAATATTTAATGCAGTAACAGAGTCTAGTCAGAAAAAACCACTGGAAAAGTCTCAGTATGATAAAGAGCTCATCAAAGTAGATGAACGTGTCAATGTTGCATTTATGGCATATCAAGGTTCATTACTTCGTATCTACCCAAAACCAAATGATGCCAATAATAAATGGATGGCACCAATGGATGCTTTAAAGACATATGCTCCAGAACATGTAAAAGAAGTCAAGATGAGTATCTCTGCATATTTTAAGATGGTAGAACAAGGGCTTAAAACAGGTAAGTGGGAAAATGCAAATTTGGCACTTAAAGGTATACGTATGTATCAAGAGAAGTATGGATCAGCAGTCATACCAAGCCAAACACATATAGATATGGAAATCAAATACAACAAGCTAGGTCTTTTTGGAAAACTCGTACCTTTGTATTTACTTCTTGGGTTAATCTTGTTGATTTTTGCATTTGTGAATGTTCTTAAACCCTCTATCTCCATCAAATGGGTGATGCGTATTGCATGGGGAATTTTTGTTGTTGGTCTCATCATCCACTTAACTGGCTTAGGTATTAGATGGTACATCTCAGGACATGCTCCTTGGTCAAATGCCTATGAATCCATTGTAACCATTGCAGCCTCTACAGTCATTGCAGGGGTACTCCTTGCACGTAATTCACCTTTTGCATTGGCAGGTGCAGCGATACTCGCAGGTGTGACTATGGGTGTAGCACATATGAGTTTCATCAATCCTGAGATTACCACACTGGTACCTGTCTTAAAGTCATATTGGCTCATGATACATGTGGCAACTATCATCTCAGGGGACGGCTTCTTGGGACTTGGTTCCATACTCTCTTTACTGGTACTCATCTTATATATCATGAGAGGCAAGGAAGGAAATCCTAATATAGACCGTTCCATTAAAGAGCTAACAAACCTTTCTGAGATGGGACTTATCATTGGGGTTATGCTTCTTACTGTTGGTAACTTTCTTGGAGGTATATGGGCAAATGAATCTTGGGGACGTTACTGGGGATGGGACTCTAAAGAGACTTGGGCAGCCGTAACGATACTCATCTATGCAGTGGTACTTCATTTACGTTTTGTACCTGCACTAAAGTCGAACTTCATCTACAATGTTGCTTCTACATGGTCATACTTTACTGTACTGATGACATACTTTGGGGTGAACTACTACCTTTCTGGACTACACTCCTATGCAGCAGGAGACCCTGTACCTATTCCTATGTGGGTTTACTATGGTGTAGCAGGACTTCTTGTCTTAAGCGTACTTGCCGCACGAAACCGTAACCTAAAATAATCTCTTAAACCCCATATGATTATGGGGTTCTTCTTATTCTAAGCTTTTTTATATCTCTTTATATTATAATCTCTTTGTATCACTATAGGTACAAATTAAATACTAGGGATTAGAATGTTAAACGAATTTAAACAATTTCTCATTAAGGGAAATATGGTAGATATGGCTGTGGGCTTTATCTTTGGTGGTGCTTTTGCAACAGTAGTAAAGTCATTGGTAGCAAATGTTATTATGCCTCCAGTAGGTATGCTTATGGGTGGGGTTGATTTTTCTCAACTTTTTATTGCACTTGATGGTAAAGATTATGCAACGATGGAACTACTTGATAAAGCTGCAGCACCTGCGATTAAATATGGTCAATTTATAAATGATATCATTTCATTTTTGATTTTAGGTTTTGTAATGTTTATGGGTATCAAAGCATACAATAAACTCAAAGCCGCTGAACCTGAAGTTGCACCAACAGAAAAAACATGTGGTGACTGTGCCATGACTATCCCAGTAGCTGCAAAAAAATGTGGACACTGTGGAAGTACAAACGTATAGTTTTCACTAACATAGGCACTTGCCTATGTTAGTTCAATATCTTCTTTATCGCTTCTGAACAAACGGTTAAACCTACTGCACCAGTCACCGCCACACAAGAGCCTTTTTCTTTACATTTATCCTCTTCAGGTGAAAAGACTACTGTAAAGTTTCTGTCAAATTTAGCTTTTTTTAACTCATTGCGAATCTTCCGTGCAAGAGCGTCACCATGGGTTTTCCATATGGAAGCAACTTCTATTTTGCTTGTGTCCCAGCGTTTGGCTGAACCTAGTGCCATGATGAGCTTTTTGTAACACTTTTTTGCTACTTCTATCTTGACCTTGGTAGTATCTGCAGCATCTATGACTAGGTCATAGGGTGAAAAATCAAATCTTGCTACCCATGCCATATCCATACGTTGATTGATAGTGTTTACTTCAGGGTATAATTCTTTGAGTCTTTCTACTTTTACCATACCCACAGCTTCAGACCCTATCTGTCTGTTTTGGTTACTCTCATCAAAGACATCATAGTCAAGTATAGTGATGTCACTTACACCAGAACGGTATAAACAGTCTAAAGCATAGGAACCCACACCACCCACACCTAAGATGAGTATCTTGGCATTTTGAAGCTTATGGAAGTTCTCCTCCCCAAAGAGCATACGACAACGCTCAAACCTCACAGCCATTCTCCTAAGGCTTGGATGTCATCATGTGATGTCATATCTAAATGCACAGGTGTCACAGAGACATAGCCGTCATTCACTGCTTCAAAATCGGTGGTATGACCTTTGGTTTCCATCCACTCTAGTCTTGGTAGCCCTATCCAATAGTACTCTTTGCCTCGTGGGTTGTGATGTACCTCTGCATGAAAACCATACTTTTTGTTTCCTGCACGGGTGACTTTAAAACCTTTACACTCACTTGCATTTATGGGTGGGATATTGACATTTAAAAACTTACGCTCAGGCAGAGGAAAGTCCTCATCAAATATCTTTTGTACTAGTGTAGCTATGCTTTGTTTGGCTAAGTCATAGCCATGTGTTTCTATGGTTTTACCACCATTGTTGTAGACTTGACTTATGGCTATGGCAGGGATGCCTTGCAGTACAGCTTCCATAGCAGCAGAGGCTGTACCAGAATAGGTGATGTCCTCACCCATGTTTGCTCCTATGTTTATGCCAGAGATGACGATGTCAGGTTTGTTTTCATCATCAAAGAGTTTAGTAAGTGAGAGAAAGATACAGTCAGTGGGTGTACCATCATCAAGTTTGTAGAAGTCTTTTTCTACTTCTACAAAGCTTAGAGGTCGGGTGAGGGTGAGTGAGTGTCCACAGGCTGATTTCTCAGTAGTAGGTGCTACAACAGTCACACGTCCAAGAGGTCTAAGTGCATCTGCTAGTGCTAAAAGACCTTTAGAGTCGTAACCGTCATCGTTGGTAAGTAAAATATGCTTCATCATTATTCTTTAATTTTTTAGCACTATTATAACTTATTTGCTATAATGTCTACAATTAATATACATACAAGGATAAATCGTGCAAAAAGAGCCGATGTTAGAAGTAACCTATATCAAACTAAGTGAAGAACTGGAAAACCTAAAAACACATAAACGAGGGGACATTGCTGCCATTATAGATGAAGCAAGAGCCCAAGGTGACTTGAAAGAAAATGCAGAGTACCATGCCGCAAAAGACGAACAAGGGCTTATGGAAGCACGCATAGCAGAACTTACAGATGTGGTAGGACGAGCTCAAGTGGTAGACCCATCTACACTGACTCATGAACGTGTAAGTTTTGGCTCTACAGTTGAACTCACCGACCAAGAGACAGAAGAAGTGCTTACCTACACAATAGTAGGGGGACAAGAGTCAAACCCAAGTAAAGGGCTGATTTCATTTCAATCACCTTTAGCAAAAGTGCTTTTGGGTAAAGAGGAGGGTGATGAAGTAAGTATTACTTTACCCTCAGGTAAAAAAACATACGATATAGAAGAGATATCGTATGTTGAAATAGTATTGGATTAATATGATAAAGGTAGGCATAGTTGGTGCAAGTGGATACACAGGCTTAGAACTGGTAAAAATGTTGCTCACACATAGTGGTTTTGAGCTTACATACTTAGCTACCACACAAGGGGGCATAACGGTTGAGGCGTTGCATCCCTCACTAGTAGATGTACTCTCTTTACCTGTAGAAAAAGCAGATGTAGCTGTGGTGGCGGAGCGTTGTGAGCTTGTGTTTTTGGCTTTACCACATAAGACCTCTATGTGGTTTGCCAAAGAGCTGTTGGAAAAGGGTATAAAAGTAGTAGACCTTTCTGCAGATTACCGTTTAGACCTTGACACCTATGAAAAAAACTACTGTCCACATGAAGACAAAGAGCATTTAGATGCATCAGTGTATGCTCTTGTGGAGTATTATCGTGAAGAGCTTAAAAATACAAAACTTGCAGCAAGTCCTGGGTGTTACCCAACGGCGACACTTTTAGGTATATTACCATTTATCCCTTACTTGGATGTAAATGCACCCCTGTTTGTAGATGCTAAGTCAGGGGTCTCAGGTGCAGGTAAAAAACTCACCGAGATGACAAGTTTTGTGAACATGAATGAAAATATATTTGCCTACAATCCACTCAAACATCGTCATGCACCAGAAATTGAAGAGAAGATACAAAAGGTTCATGGTGTTAAAATGAACGTAAACTTTGTGCCACACCTCATACCTGTGACACGTGGAGAGTTGGTGTCCGTGTACGGCACGTTGAAGGAAGAGATAGACCCTTTAGCCATTTTAAAAGAGCATTACAAAAATGACCCTTTTATCCGTATACGTAAAACACCAGTTGACATTAAAAGTACCGCGGGTACACATTTTTGTGATATCTTCGCAGCACGTAATGGTAATGCCCTTTTTGTAAGTTCTGCTATAGATAACTTACTACGTGGAGCATCTTCACAAGCTTTAGCAGCGGCAAATTTGATGTGTGGGTATGATGAGGGGTTGGGCTTACCGATTATCCCATATATGCCGTGAGGAATGAGGAATGAGGAATGAGGAATTTGTAGAGATAAAAGAAAATGCCATCTTTATAGCTGATTCTCATTATCCTCATCATGGGGATGCATTTTTTGAAACTTTGCTTAAGTTAGACAGAGGGGAGATAGAGACATCTCAACTCTTCTTAATGGGTGACAACTTTGATTTGCTTTTTGGATACAATGACTACATACAGTCCTTTTCATCGGAAGCCATTGGACTTTTAAAAAAACTCTCAGATTCCTTAGAGATACACTACTTTGAGGGTAATCACGACTTTTGTTTAAAAAACATATTTAAAAATATTAATATCTACAGCAGGGAAGAACAGCCGATACTCTTTACATTAAATGGTAAAAAAGTAGCCCTCTCTCATGGAGATAAATATGAAACAGGTTTTGGGTATGAACTTTACTCTAAGGTGATACGGAACAAAAGTACACTCACGCTCCTTAAGCCTTTTGAAAAACCAATTATTAATCATCGTATGAAAAAGCTTGCTCAAAAAAATATCTGTCATGCTTTTCGTGGTTTTGAAAAACGAGTAGAAGCCATACTCAAAAACTATGAAGAGGTAGACATGGTAATTGAAGGACACTTTCACCAATCTAAAGTTATTGGAAAGTACATCTCTCTTCCTTCTCAAGCTTGCCAAAATAAAGTAGCAGTAGTAAAAGAGGGTGAAGTGGTCTTTCAAACACTTTAATGGTTTACCTTACACTCTTTATAGTCTCTTTTTTAGCAGCGACACTACTCCCTTTAGGTTCAGAAGCATTACTTATTTATGATGTCTCTCAAAAGTATTCATTATGCTTATTGTGGACAGTTTCCACGTTTGGTAATACACTTGGTTCTATGGTAAATTATTGGTTAGGTTTAAAGGGTGAAGTGTATCTTGAAAGAAAAGGACATGTCTCCCCAAAAAAGATTAAAAAAGCAAGAGATTTTTTTGATAAGTATGGAGGATGGACATTACTTTTGTCATGGGTTCCCATAGTAGGGGATCCCTTAACATTTATAGCAGGGGTGCTACGCTACAACTTTAAGTGGTTTGCACTCATCGTCTTTGTAGCCAAAGGCTTACGTTATGCTGCGGTTATCTTTTTGGCAAGCAGGCTATCTGTATAAAAAGAACCAAAAGGTATAAGTGAAAGTATAGTGTATTTACCCATTTCTTCCCATGTAAGGTTCGCTTCTTTTTTTGCTTCAAAGATTTGATAGATAAAAGCAAATACAAGTAAACCATGAGCCATACCGGCTATTTTAGTAGCCACAGGGATATCAAACATATATTTCATCGGCATGGCTATAAAAAGAAGTATAAGGTATGAAATCCCCTCTATTTTGTTAATGAGTTTAAATCGTTTTAATTCAGGCATTTTTTCTCCTATTTAAGTTTAGGAAGTATATCTAAAGAAGATTAATAGCCTATCATCCTATCAACTTCGCACACAAATCAAACCTATTATGTGTCATTAAATGCACCTTACCATGCTCTTTCATAACATTTTCAAAGATAGCTTTGGAGAGATTATATCCTACTTCATTTTCTTTTTCAACACCATCCATAGAAGCAAGATTCATATCATCTATAATATTTTTAGGTACGGATATACCTGGTACTTTATCGTTAATAAAGTTTGCTGTTCTTGCAGAGACTATAGGAAACTGTCCAAGAACTAGTTGTGCTTCTTTTGCTGTATCTCGTATACTTAATGTTTTTGCTTCTTCAAATACTTCTAGAAGTTCTTTAGCGCCTTCCAAGTCATAAACTGGCTGTGTGATGATGGCTCGTGCACCATAATTAAGTTTCTTTACCATACGTTTCTGCAATGTTTTCATATCTCTTGCATAAGAATTAGCTACGGCAAAAGGGTAAATAGGTTTAGGTACAGGGTTGAGTGGTTTATTAGAATATGAGACTCCATTATTTAAATGATAAATAATGCTTAATAATAGTGTAGAATCACGTTCTACTACACCTTTCACTTCTGGTTGATCTGAATACTTTGCAGGGTCACCAGTGAGTGCGAGTATACATCGTAAATCAAAGTCGTTTGCTCCTAGTAGGGTAGACTGTAAAGAGAGTTTATTTTTATCTCTCATACTCATGGTAGCGATGACAGGCTTACCAAACTCTTGTTGTATCTTTATTGCAGAGAGTACACCTGACATTTTGAGTTTAGCTAATGGGTTATCTGTACATGAAAAGCCTGAAACCTTTTCATGTAGCTTATGCTTACGTATATCTTCAATGAGACTATCTATGGACGCACCATGAGGTGGGTTGACTTCTACTGTGATAAACTTTTCAGTTTTATGGCACAAAAAATCACAAAATTCTTTAAACATTAGTTCACTCTTTAATTTTTTATTTTATTGATATAATTCTATCTAAAATATACATAGAGGTATGCACATGTCTAAATTGGCAGTATTTGATTTTGATTCTACATTGATGGATGGTGAGACTATAGATTTTTTTGCAGAGATACTTGGTCTAAAAGAAAAAGTAGTTTCTATTACTAAACGAACTATGGCAGGAGAGTTAGATTTTTACGCCTCTTTAGTAGAACGTGTATCTCTTTTAAAAGGTTTGCCACATAGTAAAGTAAAAGAGATATGTGCCAATTTACCTATGATGCCTGGTGCAAAAGAGGTTGTTGAAGGTCTTAAAAAACGTGGTTACACAATCGTTTGTTTTTCTGGAGGATTTAGAGATGCCACAGAACCAGCATGTAAAAAGCTAGGCATAGATGCAGATTTTTCTAATTTTTTACATATAGATACACAAGGCTTCCTTACAGGTACAGTAGGTGGAGAAATGATGTATTCACAAGCTAAAGGTGACATGATAATACGCCTACAAGCGTTACTAGGTGTGAGTAGAGCAGATACACTCGTAGTCGGTGATGGTGCCAATGACCTTAGTATGTTTGCTCATGCAGACACACGTGTCGCATTTTGTGCAAAGCCCATACTCAAAAAAGCTGCCACACATTGTATAAATGAAAAAGATTTGAGAGAGATTTTAAAGATACTCTAATGTAGTTTGGTACTTCTTTAAACTTTCACCCCTCCCAACTTATACTACTTTTTAAACGTTTTAAATCTTTTAATTTACGCTCTTTATTAATTCTGTTCATAAAATCTTTAGAATAGTGTAGCCCTTTTTCTTTAAATTTATTTGCTATTACTGGTATATATATTTCATCTGCAGTTTCATTAAAAAGGTGCATCCATCTTGTAAAATGTTCTTTCTCTAAACCTATAATAGTAAAATGGGGTCCATAAGGATCGCTCTTGTATAGACGTTCTTCCAAAAAAACAGTACCCCAAAAATCTACTAATCTACTTATATGGTCTATCCAGTCCTCATTTGTAAGTTCATCTCCAAGTTCAAGTGTAAAAAAATGACCAATATCATTATCAAGCATTGCTTTTTCATAAAATTTCTGTACTAAAGTTTCAATATTCTCTAGTGTAATAGTATTTTGAAGTGCCAAATGTTCATCCTTATTTTTTGAGGCATAATTATATCAAAATTTAAAAATAAAATATAGAATGCTATACTGTCGACAAAGAAAAATGGAGTATGCTGTGTCTCAAAGAAAAACCTGTACTATTAAAAGTATACTTAAACAGCTTTTAGAATACAAAAAAGAGGTGTTACTTGGTAATCTCATTGCCATTATTGCAACAGCTCTTGTGGTGCTTATCCCACTTTTTATTCCTATCCTTGTAGATGAACTTCTCTTAGCTAAAAACCATGGGTTTATCGCATGGATAAGTCAAAATATATTTACATCCGACACAAAAGGATATGTCTTTTTTGTTTTGGTGCTTATACTCATACTTCGTGTGTCTAGTACACTCTTTTCCATACTACAAACTAAAATATTTGTCTCAATATCAAAAAATATTACTTATAAGATGAGAGAAACACTCATAGGACATTTGAAGCATGTCTCACTTAAAGAGTATGAGATGATGCGTGTGGGATCAGTGACATCCAAATTAGTGACAGATGTAGAGACAATAGATGGATTTGTTAGTTCTACTATCTCTAAACTCATTGTGGCGGTTCTTATGCTTTTATTCTCCGCTTTTGTGTTGTTGTGGATTCACTGGCAATTGGCTATTTTTATACTTATAACTAACCCCATAGTAGTTCTTTTTACTGTAAAACTTGCACGGAACATAGGAGAATTAAAGAAAGAAGAGAACAAAGCCATAGAGCTTTTTCAGTCTAGCCTTACAGAGACTTTGGAACTTTTTCATCAGATACGTGCGGCAAATAAAGAAGAATACTTTTTTGAGCAGAGTCGTATAAAAGCAGAGGAACTTCGTACACATGCAGTAAATTATGGCTATAAAAGTGACCGTGCTCTTAAATATTCTTATCTTGTATTCTTAGCAGGATATGAAATATTTAGAGCAGTGAGCATCTTAGCTGTGGCGTATTCAGATTTATCTGTAGGGTTGATGTTGGCAGTTTTTTCTTACCTTTGGGTGATGGTGACACCAATACAAGACATCATCAATTTTCAGTATGTACTCTCTACGGCAACAGCCGCATGTAAACGTATAGAAAGTATCTATGCATTAGAACAAGAGCCTCAAGTCAAAAATAGCATAAATCCTTTTGTATCACGACATGCCATAGATATAGAAATTAAAGATCTCTCTTTTTCCTATCAAAAGGGTAAAAATATATTAAAAAATATTAATATGAAAATACCTGAAGCCTCTAATGTAGCCATCGTGGGAGAGAGTGGGTCAGGAAAAACAACGCTTTCACATATACTTGTAGGCTTCTACTCCGTAGAAATAGGGAACATACGCTATGGAGGTATATCAAATAAAAAAATACAGCTTTCAACCATTAGAGACAATATTCATCTTATCTTGCAACATCCTAAACTTTTTAATGATACAATGCTTTTTAATCTAACACTTGGCAAAGAGTTTAGTAAAGAAGAAGTGCAAAAAGCATTATATATTGCTCAACTTGAAGATGTCATAGCAGGCTTAGATTTAGGACTTAATACGCTTGTTGGGAAAGATGGCATCAAACTTAGTGGTGGACAGAAGCAGAGAGTTGCTATAGCAAGGATGATACTAAGTAACCCTAAAGTGGTTATTTTTGATGAATCAACTTCAGCTTTGGATGTACATACAGAGAGAAAACTCTTTGATGCATTACAAGACTTTTTACGTGAAAAGACAGTTATTACTATTGCCCATAGGCTTAGTACTATAAAAAGTGCGGAGTTCATCTATGTGATGGGAGACGGGGAGATCATTGATAGTGGTATCCCTAAAGAGTTGCTATCAAAGGATACGAGTTATTTTAGCTCAATGATATGAAAGGAACAATTTGGATATAATACAAGCTATAGTTATAGGAGTTATAGAAGGGTTTACAGAGTTTTTGCCTATTTCTTCTACAGGACATATGATAGTTGCCTCAGAGTTTATGGGACTCCCCCAAGATGCAGCGATGAAAGCATACGAAGTGATTATACAATTTGCTGCAATACTCGCTGTGCTACTCATATATAGAGATAAAATCACCTTTAAAAAAATAGATTTATGGATGAAGCTTATGGCGGCATTTGTACCTCTTGCCATTGTAGGATTTATCTTTAAAGATCAGATTAAAGCACTTTTTTCTGTTGAAATTGTAGCATGGATGTTTATCATTGGTGGGATTATTTTTCTCATTGTTGAACATTTTTACAAAGAACACCCCCATCATATCTCTGATGTGGAAGAGACAAGCTACAAACAAGCACTATGGATAGGTTTTGCACAACTCTTTTCTTTTATTCCAGGGACTAGTAGGGCAGGAGCTACTATTATAGGTGGTATGCTTGTAGGGTTAGACAGAAAAGCTTCTTCGGATTTTTCATTTTTATTGGCTATTCCTGTGATGAGTGCAGTGGCTGGGTACGATGTATTGAAACATTTTGATGAGTTTATAGGTGTCAATTGGTTGGCATTTGCCATAGGGTTTGTTGTCGCCTTTGTTGTTGCCTATATTACAGTAAAAGTATTTTTACGTTTTATTCAAAAATTTTCTTTTGTGCCTTTTGGTATCTATCGTATTTTGTTTGGCATTGTTTTGTTAATGATAATATAAAAGTATGAAATGAATTTAGAGAGCTTCTGTTGAGAAGTTCTACTAAGTTCAAACTATTTGGACATTAAAATTGAAGGTATATTATGAAATTTTCTGAGTTTAATTTTCACGTTGATATTGAAAAAGGTGTGAAAATTGCAGGTTTTAAAGAGCCAAGCCCTATACAAGAACAAGCAATCCCTATTATTGCTTCTGGCTCTGACATGGTTGGACAAGCCCATACAGGTACAGGTAAGACAGCTGCTTTTGGGTTGCCTATGATGGACAAACTGGCACGTGGTGAAATTACAAGAGCATTGGTTATCACACCTACAAGAGAACTAGCAACACAGGTCGCAGATGAACTATATCATTTAGGACGTTTTGCAGGTATTCGTACACTTACTGTCTATGGTGGTGTAGGCTATGGACGTCAAATAGCACTCATTCATAAAGGGGTACAAATAGTTGTTGCCACACCAGGAAGACTAAAAGATCTATATAAAAAAGGTAAGATAGACGTCTTTAACCCTGAAATGGTCATACTAGATGAGGCAGATGAAATGCTAGATATGGGTTTTTTAGATGAAATAAAAGAAATTTTTGAATATATTCCTCAAAATAGACAAACACTTCTTTTTTCTGCTACGATGCCAGAACCTATTAAAGAACTTGCTAAAGATGTATTACATGAACCAGAATTTTTATCTGTTGTGGGAGATGAAGAGACTACCAATAATATTATTGACCAACGTTATTATATGATTAATGAGAGTCAAAGAGATGAAGCACTAGTAAAGTTACTAGAAACTGAAGAGACAAACAAATGTATTGTATTTTGTCGTATGAAGCGTGAGGTAGACAGAATAGCAGAACATTTACAAGCTCTTGGATTTAATGCGGCTGGACTTCATGGTGACCTAGAGCAAATAGACAGAGAAAAAGTCATTAAAGACTACAGAAGAGGTGAGACTAAAATTATGGTTGCAACTGATGTTGCAGCACGTGGTTTGGATGTAAAAGATGTTAGCCATGTCTTTAACTTTCATATACCTTTTGACCCACAATCTTATGTGCACCGTATTGGACGTACTGGACGAGCAGGTAACAGTGGACAGGCCATTACACTTGTAACTACAGCAGAGTTTAGAGAACTTCAACGCATCCAAAAAGAAGTGGGTGCTGATATGCGTCTTGCTACACTTCAAGGAGGAGAAGGACTAGATGATACAGGAAAAGAATATATAGCAGAATATGTAAGAGACTTGGCCATAAATAAAGATGCAACAGAAATGCTAGAACACCTTTCGGGTATGGAACAAAAGCTACTTCTAGAAAAACTTATGTCATATATGCTTTTTGCAGAAGAACATCACATCGGCACTCAAATTGGTTTTGATCAGACTACTGTAGATGAAATGATGCAGGAGTATGCAAGTGAGAAAAAAGCTACCCCAAACAACAATAGGAAAAGAAAGAGAAGCTAATTCTTCCTTTTTTAACTTATAACAAGCAAAAGTATTTTAGAATTTAGGATATTCTAATAAAAGAGGTGAGAATGGAAGAAGTTAATTTAATAACTGAAAGTCTAAAATTTATGGTTTTGGGAATGTCTGTAGTATTTGCATTTTTAACCATACTTGTGGTTGTAGTAAATATTCAAGCAAAACTTATTGCTAAATATTTTCCAGAAAAGACTCCGGAAGTACCCCTTTCATCCGATGAATCAAAACATGTTGCCGCTATCATCGCAGCAGTAACTGAATTTCGTAAAAAATCATAAATTAAAGGTATAAAGTTAATGGCAAAAAAATATATAGATATAATGGATACAACCTTTAGAGATGGATTTCAATCTGTTTTTGGTGGACGTGTATTGATGGATGATTTTTTCCCTGCAGTAGAAGCAGCGAAAGAAGCAGGTATTACACATTTTGAATTTGGAGGAGGTGCTAGATTCCAATCTCTTTATTTTTATTTGCAAGAAGATGCATTTAAAATGATGGATGGTTTTAGAGACATTGTTGGTAAAGATGCTAATCTACAAGTACTCTCCCGTGGTATTAACACAGTAATGCTTGATACTGGAAGTAGAGAAATGATAGATCTCTTTGCAAAAATGTTTGCAAAACATGGAACGACAACAGTACGTAACTTTGATGCCTTAAATGATGTGAATAATTTGGCTTTTTCATCAGAAATGATTAAGAAGCATGGTATGAATCATGAAGTGGTTGTAACTATGATGGATTTACCTCCTGGTTGTAAAGGTGCACACGATGTAGCTTTTTATGAGAAAACTTTAAGAAACATATTAGACTCTGGGATAAAATTTGACTCTGTTTGTTTTAAAGATGCCTCAGGAACTGCAAATCCTCATAAAGTGTACGAAACCATTTCAATGGCTAGAAAACTTTTAGGAGATGCTACACACCTTAGACTCCATACACACGAGACAGCTGGAGTATCAGTTGCAGCTTATCTTGCAGCACTTGAAGCTGGAGCAAATGGTATAGACTTAGCTGCATCACCTGTTTCTGGTGGTACATCTCAACCAGATATTTTAACGATGCTTCATGCAACTAAAGGAACTAACTATAATCTTGGAGATTTAAAGCTTGATAAAGTTTTAAAATATGAAGAGAGAGTTAAAGAATGTTTAGCCGAATACATGATACCACCTGAGGCAACACAGGTTTCTCCTCTTATTCCATTTTCTCCTATGCCTGGAGGTGCATTGACTGCTAATACACAGATGATGAGGGACTCTGGTGAATTAAAGAAATTTGATGAAGTCATCGCGGCCATGAAAGAGGTAGTTGAACGTGGTGGATATGGCACATCTGTGACTCCTGTATCACAGTTTTACTGGCAACAAGCCTATGCGAACGTTATGTTTGGTCCATGGAAGCAAATTGCCCCAGGATACGGTCGAATGGTTCTTGGGTACTTTGGCAAAACACCTGTAGAAGCAGATAGAGAAATCATCGAACTCGCTTCCAAGAAACTAAAACTTGAACCAACAACAGAAAATCCTTTAGATCTGGCAGATAAAGATGAAAATAAATCTATTGCACATTGGACAAGAGTCTTGGAAGATGAGGGAATAGAAACCACAGATGAAAATATTTTCATTGCTGGTGCATGTGATCAAAAAGGTATTTCTTTCCTAAAGGGTGAAAGTCCTCTAATGGTAAGAAAAGGTAGCGATAATAATATTAATATTAATAATGGAGATAAAGAAATGGCAGGAAATTATACAGTCGTAGTAGATGGTAAACAATACAGTGTACAAGTAGCAGAAGGAGAAGGTGATATTCAAATAACACCTTCCACAGCTACAGTAGAAGCACCAGTTACCCCAGCTACTCCCATAGGTACAGGTAGTATTAAAATAAACTCGCAAACACCAGGTAATGTATGGAAAATACTTAAAAATCCAGGTGATACAGTAGCCGAAGGAGACATCATTATGATTCTTGAAGCTATGAAGATGGAAATAGATATTGCTGCACCTCAGGCAGGTAAGATTGCATCTATAAATGTCAATGTAAATGATTCTGTTGCAGATGCACAGCTTCTAGCTACAATGGAGTAAACCTTATGCTTAGACATTTTTTACTTACTTTGTTGTTTGCATTAAGTGCATTAACATCACTACAAGCATCTACAGATGCTGTTTCCTCTGTATCTACAGAGCAAGCAACAAAAGAGTACCAATCAAAAACAATTGGTGAATTACTTGCAAGTTTTTGGGAAACAACTGGTATAAATGCTATTACAGACTTAAATGATGGAGAGACAACCTCAAGCCCAAAAGGCTCAGCATATGAGCATAAGATGAATTGGTTTGAATCGTCTTTAGGTCGAATCATTATGATAATCATTGTTTTTCTTCTCTTTTATTTAGCAATTGCTAAAAACTTTGAGCCTTTACTGCTTATTCCTATAGCATTTGGGGGCTTGCTTGCAAATATACCACTTGCAGGTATGGGCGGAGAACATGGTATGCTTGGTATTATTTACAATATGGGTATTGCCAATGAATTCTTTCCTCTGCTTATATTCATGGGGGTAGGAGCGATGACTGACTTTGGTCCATTGTTAGCCAACCCTAAAACGGCTATACTTGGTGGAGCTGCCCAATTTGGTATATTTGGGTCACTTGTAGGTGCTGTTGCTATTGGTTTTTCACTACGAGATGCTTCCGCGATTAGTATTATTGGTGGGGCTGATGGTCCAACATCTATTTTTATTGCAAGTAGACTAGCTCCCGATATGCTAGGAGCTATTGCTGTTGCAGCATATTCATATATGGCACTCGTTCCTGTTATTCAACCTCCAATAATGAAATTTCTCACTACAGAAGATGAACGTAAAATTGTTATGAAAACAGGAAGAAAAGTACATAGACTTGAAAAACTACTTTTTCCTATTATTGTATTAATGTTAACTATTCTTGTTTTACCTGAATCTGCACCACTCATAGGTGCATTTACTTTTGGTAATTTTGCAAAAGAATCAGGGGTAGTTGATAGACTTTCTAATGAGATGCAAAATTCACTGATTAATGTCGTGACTATATTTTTAGGGTTGGGTGTTGGTTCTATGTTGTCAGCTGACAAATTTCTTGTAATAGAAACTTTAGGAATCATGATTATTGGTCTTATGGCATTTGCCGCAGGTACTGCAATGGGTGTACTTATGGCTAAGCTTATGAATAAATTTACAAAAGACCCTATTAACCCACTCATTGGAGCTGCAGGAGTATCTGCTGTGCCAATGTCAGCTAGGGTTGTTTCTAAAGTTGGTTCAGATGCCAAGCCAGGCAACATATTATTAATGCATGCTATGGGACCAAATGTTGCGGGTGTTATTGGTTCTGCTGTAGCAGCAGGTGTATTATTATCAATATTTAAATAATAAGCAAAGGTAAGAGTAAGTTTTCTTACTCCATCTTTTGACATATTTTGACATTAAATAAAGTATAATTTAAAAAATAAACATTGTTTTTTAAATTATGCTTTAGCATGAAATTAACTATCTACAAAGAGGATACCATGAGTACTAAAATGCCCAACGGACTTGATAAACTAGGATTAAAAGATATTAAAGATGTTTACTACAATCTAAGTTATGATGAGTTGCAAGTGCACGAGACAAAAAGTGGAGAATGTAAAATATCAACATCGGGTACAGCAATGTGTGATACAGGTATCTTTACGGGACGTAGTCCTAAAGATAAATATTTTGTCGATCAGGAGCCATCGAATAAACATATTGCGTGGGGTGATGTGAATACTAAAATTGAAAAAAAGATTTATAATGAACTTCTAGACCTTACTTTAACACAGCTCTCAGGTAAAAAAATTTACGTAACTGATGTTTTTGCAGGAGCAAGTGAGACTTCTAAACGTTCGGTACGATTTGTTACAGAAATAGCATGGCAGGCACATTTTGTAAAAAATATGTTTATTCGTCCTACAGAAGAGGAATTGGAAACGTTTGCACCAGATTTCACTGTCTATAATGCATGTAAAACGGTAGATGATAAATATAAAGAACATGGACTAAATTCAGATGTATTCGTCGTTTTTAATATTGAAGACAATATCGCTATTATTGGTGGAACTTGGTATGGGGGAGAGATGAAAAAAGGCATCTTCTCTATGATGAACTACTGGTTACCACTTGAGGGTAAGCTCTCTATGCATTGTTCTGCAAATGTAGGAGAAGATAATGATGTATGTCTCTTTTTTGGACTTTCTGGTACAGGGAAAACAACACTTTCTACAGACCCAAAACGTGCACTTATAGGTGATGATGAACATGGTTGGGATGAACATGGTGTCTTTAATTTTGAAGGAGGATGTTATGCAAAAGTAATAAACCTCGATGAAAAGTCTGAGCCAGAAATATTTGGTGCGATTGTAAAAGATGCACTTTTAGAAAATGTTGTCTCAGATGAGACAGGAAAAGTTGATTATACTGATGGTTCAAAAACAGAAAATACACGTGTATCATATCCCATAGAACATATAGCAAATCACAAAAAAGATTTACAAGCAGGTCATCCAAATAATATTATTTTCCTTTCAGCAGATGCATTTGGAGTATTACCTCCTGTGTCTAAGCTTACCAAAGAACAAGCTATGTATTATTTCCTTTCAGGTTATACTGCTAAAGTTGCTGGTACAGAGCGTGGTATTACTGAACCAGTAGCTACATTTTCTGCATGTTTTGGTGAAGCATTTTTACCTCTACATCCAACAGCCTATGCAAAACTTCTTGGTGAAAAAATAGATAAACATAATGTAAATGTGTATCTTGTAAATACAGGATGGACTGGTGGTCCTTACGGTATAGGTAAGCGTATGAGCATCAAAGATACCCGTGCATGTATAGACGGTATTTTAAATGGTTCTATCAACGATGCTGAATTTCACACACTTCCAATGTTTAATTTAAAAATTCCAAAAACACTTGAAGGGGTAAAAGACAATACTGTACTCAATCCAAGAGAAACATGGGAAAATAAAAATGAATATGATGCAAATTTAGCAAAACTTGCATCTATGTTCCAAGAAAACTTCCATCGCTATGATGACAATGGAGGAGAATTTGACTTTGCATCTGCAGGTCCGAAAATTTAATCTACCATTATTATCACTTCTAATGATTTAGAAGTGATTTCTTACATTTTAAAGAAATGTATTGTATAGTTCGCATAATAATATTTACAAGGAAAAATTATGGATTTTAATAAAATAAGAGCGTTTTGTAGCCCATTTAGAATAGTATTAGGATTAGCACTTATAGCGTATGCTATATATTCAGGTAATAACTGGTTCTATTTAGGGGTTATTCCACTTATTGCGGGACTTACAAAATTTTGTCCTGCATGTATCATATCAAAAAAATGTGACATGCCTTAAAATTTAATACTATATCTCTTGATATAGTGTCACCCAAAATTTCTTGTATAAGATTTAATATTCTTTCATTTTTAATAAAGTATAATTCCACATAAAATTTTAAGGACACATCATGGATACATTAAAGCAGTATTTCAATAACCATGCACATGATGAACTTCACCCCTCTGAAATTGCAAATCTTTTAAAAGACTTAGATGATAAAAGTTTTTCTGATGCGGTACAGTCAATCCCTAAGGAACTTATTGCTGATGTAGCCCTTGAATTACCCGATAGATATTTTGGAGATATACTAGAATCATTTACTTCTCAAGAGATTGCTGAGTCAGTTTCTGATCTTGAGTCTGATGACCAAACAGACTTTATACAGGAGCTTGAAGAGCTTGATAGCCAAAAGGCTAAAGAGGTTTTTGAAGAACTTGACTCTGCAGATCAAGCTGATATTCTTCAACTCAAACAATATGAAGAAGATGAAGCAGGTGCATATATGCAAATTGAGCTTTATACCGCAGGATTAGAAAAAAATGTCTATCAAGTAATTAAAGATTTTGCAGCATTACGTCGTAAAAATGAACTTGAAAATGTACATTATCTATTTGTAACAGATAGTGAAAAAAAGTTACGTTATGGCGTAGGTTTAGATAACCTTTTAGTTTTTAATTTTAGAAAATCACTTAAAAAGAATATAGAAGAGAATCCTGAAAAATTTAAACCTATTACAGCTAATGACCATGACAAAATCTCAGATGTAGTACAAAAATTCCAAGAATATGATTTAACTTCTATGCCTGTTATTGATGATAGTGGGGTACTTCTTGGACGTATTACATCTGATGATATTTACGATATTATTAATGAACAAGCAACAGATCAGATGTATAATCTCGCAGGTGTGAATGATGATGCAGAAGAAGATGAGAATATATTTAAAGCAGGAAAAGCAAGAGCAGTATGGCTCTTTATTAATCTACTTACAGCTATTGCTGCTTCTTTGGTTATAGGAATCTTTGAAGAAACATTGCAAAGTATAGTAGCCCTCGCTATACTTATGCCTATTGTTGCATCTATGGGTGGAAATGCAGGGACACAGAGTCTTACAGTTGTAGTGCGTCAACTTGCTCTTGGAGACATCGCTAAACATGATGCATTTAGAACTATTAAAAAAGAAGTTTTACTTTCACTTGTAAATGGTCTGTTTTTTGCTATAATCATGGGGATTGTAGCTTCCATTTGGTTTGAAAAAGGGATGATGCTTGGTCTTGTCATAGCACTGTCAATGCTCATAAACCTACTATTTGCAGGTTTCTTTGGTTCTATGGTACCTTTGCTACTTAAAAAGATGGACATTGACCCAGCCATTGGAAGTACAGTGATACTTACAACAGTGACTGATATCATCGGTTTCTTTAGTTTTTTAGGTCTTGCGACCATCATTTTATTATAGAATCTATATTAGGTTCAAAAGGATTTTTTAGTCACATGGACTTGTTACTTTTATATTTTTTTGCGGCAGTTATTATCTCATTTATATGCTCTGTTTTAGAGTCAGTATTACTTTCGGTTAACATGCCTTATATCTCGGTACTTGAAAAAGATCGCCCAAAAGTAGGTGCATTACTTAAATCTCATAAAACAAATATTAATATATCCATAGCCTCTATCTTAATTGTAAACACCATTGCCAATACACTCGGAGCTGCAGCTGTAGGTGCACAAGCTGAGAGTATTTATGGAACGGGTGCGGTATTTTATGTGTCTATCATTTTAACTTTTTCTATTTTATTCTTTTCTGAAATCATACCTAAGACTATAGGAGCAACATATTGGAAATCTTTAGCCCCTATAGCTTCATATGTGATACAGTTTTTGATTTGGATAACATATCCCATCATACTCATGACTTTGTTTGTAACCAACCGTATTAGCAAAGATGATGAAGGCATGAGCCTTACAAAAGATGAACTCATTCAATCTACACTCATGAGTGAAGATGAAGGGGTCTTAGATGAAAAAGAGTCAGATGTCATAGAAAATATTTTAAAGTTAGACAGCATTAAAATAGAAGAAATTCTTACACCTCGTACAGTAGTATTTACTTTAGATGGTAATCGTAGTATTAAAGATATCATTGAAAATGAACCTGCTATTTTTAAGTTTTCTCGTGTACCTGTACATGATGGAAATATAGAAAACATTACAGGCATGGTTATGACAAAAAAAATCTTTAAGCAAGCCCTCGAAGATAATAGCGTAACACTAAATAAGATTCAAAAAGATATCTACAAAATAAATGAAAACATTCCTGTATCAATGGCACTTGATTTATTTATCAAGAAAAAAGAGCATATGTTTTTAGTGCTTGACAGCTATGACCAAACAGAGGGTATAGTCACACTTGAAGATTGTGTAGAGACGATACTTGGTGTTGAGATTGTTGATGAGAGTGATTCAGATGCTGACATGAGAGAGGTTGCTAAACATAAAATGCGTATGCAACGTAGACTTGAAGAACGTACACAAAAGTCTAACTAACTTATGTCACTTTCCAAACTTGGTCTCATAGAACCTCTTTTAAAAGCTTTAAAAGATAAAGGCTATGAACATGCAACACCAATACAAAAAGCACTTATTCCTGAGATGTTCACACGACGTGACATCATGGCAGGAGCTCAAACTGGTACGGGTAAAACAGCAGGTTATGCTTTACCTATACTCCAAGAGTTATCTAAAGTATATGTTGAAAAGCAACATTACCCTAAAGCTGTTATCATTGTGCCTACTCGCGAGCTGGCACGTCAAGTACATCGTTCTTTTGAAGAGTATGGAAAGTATGTACCACTTAAAAGCATCGTGCTTTATGGTGGTGCAAACCTCACTTCACAAGCCAATAGGCTAAAGCAGGGTGTTGACATTATCATCGCAACATCTGGACGACTGTTAGAACATATCAATCAAAAAAATGTGAACTTAGAGTCTGTAGACTATTTGGTACTTGATGAAGCAGATACTATACTCGATATGGGTTTTGTACATGAAGTAAGTAAGATACTCGCACACTTACCAAACAGACGCCAAAATGTGCTCATCTCTGCTACACTCTCTGGCTCTGTGAAGAGATTGGCAGAACAGATACTTACAAAGCCTAAACTTATAGAAGTAGACAGTATGGGGACTTCAGCAAGTATAGTAGAACAGATAGTATATCCTGTAGAAAAAGAGAAAAAAACAGAACTTCTCTCGTACCTCATAGGTTCACGTAACTACAAGCAAGTACTGGTCTTTGTACGTAAAAAAGATCTGGCAGACGAAGTGGCTAAAGAACTTAACCTTTCAGGACTTCTAACCTCTGTCATACACGGAAGTAAAAGCTCAGGAGAAAGAAGCCGTGCGTTGGCAGGCTTTAAAGAGGGGAAAGTACGTGTACTCGTAGCCACAGACATCGCAGCACGTGGTTTAGACATACCAAACCTAAACGTAGTCATGAACTACGACATCCCACACGTCACAGGCGACTACATACACCGCATAGGACGCACAGGTAGAGCAGGGGCAAAAGGTTTGGCTATTACGCTGCTATCGCCACTTGAAATGGTGGCACTACGTGATGTAGAAAAGCTTATGGGAAAAGCCATACCACAAGAAAAGTTAGAGGGCTATGCTCCCAAGGTGGAAGTGCTACAAAAAGGTGCACGTAAAAACCCTAAAGAAGTAAAAAAGGCAGATGGTGCTTTTGGTAAAAAGAAAAAGAAATCTACTACTTTTTCCAGTACCAAAAAGCGTAAGACCACCAAACGTGATGGCTTTAAAGTATATGATGCTGCAAAGCCTAAGGATAAGAAGAAGGGGAAGAAGTCTAAGAGGGGTCGTAGGTAAGTTATTCGTTCTTGTGTTTTGTTATACTTTGTTGATGATTTTCAAGAAGTCTTTTGCCATGTACAACAGCTACAAATAAAATCTTTTCTTCTCTAACTTGATAGATTAATCTATAGCTATAAATAAATATTTCACGAATGGTTATATCATCGAACTCAGGAACTTTTCGACCTAACTCTGAAAATTCTTGTAATATTTCTGCTTTTTCAAAAAACTTTGAAACGACTGATTTTGCATAAATTGGGGAATCTTTTTCTATATAGGTGGCAATAGACTCTATATCTTCAAGTGCCTCTTCTGACCATTCTAGTTTGAAAGCCATTTAGCCATTCTTTGTTTTGCATCTTGATGTGAAGAAGCTTCGCCATTTTCAGCACGGCTAATGCCATTTTTAATTTTCTCTACAACATAAAGGTGATATTGAATATCTTCATAAGTACAGTTATCAGGAAGATTCTCAATCATCTCTTGTGCTTCTTGTTTTATAGCTAACATATACTCTCCTTTTTATTTGTATTATAGCATATTTATTTTTGGAGTATAAGGTTCATCGTCTCGTTGCTACTGCTCCCTAGACTATTAAGGAGTTAATTTGTATATAATTTAGGATTTAATACCTGACCCTTGGAATTAAAGATTACTCTTTGTTCTACTCCTCTATTTATTATGTGGTAATATCCTGCTATCTCTATTCTTGGTTTTCTTGGCATGGGCTATCTCCTCTTTTTTAAGAGTATAGCTTATTTTTTCTCTTGATGTGATTACGTTCACCTCGTTAGTTTTAAACATGATTTAAAGATTCGACCCATCTATCACTGGACACCTAAAAGAGTAAAAGCACATCTTGCCATAAGCTTTACTGCTTATATGTTAACTAGATATTTAGAATATAGAGTACGACTTCAATATAAAAAACTCTCTCCTAAAATTATTAGGAATTTACTTCTTAATGTTCAAAAATCAATTGTCTATGACAAAAGCAAAAAGATTAAGTATATTATCCCTTCAAAGATTAAACCTGACGCTAAAAAAATCTACAATCTTATGGAGGTAAAACACTCACTTACTCCTTAT
>Ga0256840_1000300_pt1 | contig 50261 bp, 48 predicted proteins | sample 355202metaG_FD_185969 | JGI IMG/M metagenome (GOLD analysis project Ga0256840, IMG submission 185969) | Hydrothermal vent microbial communities from Mid Atlantic Ridge, Atlantic Ocean - 355-202 | ecosystem: Environmental > Aquatic > Marine > Hydrothermal vents | place: Atlantic Ocean: Mid...
TTCTGCAGGATTAGAAGTTACATCTCTACCATGAAAAAGAATAATATTGCTGTTCTACAGGGACTTAAAAGTGCTTTAGATGGAAAAGCTTACACTCCTGTTGGGGTTGGGTGCTGAATGGTTACGTTTTATTTTAATATTTGCTTGAAGTATAAAAAAGTAATGTAGAATAAACAAATGTTGTTTTAGTGGTACCAGAGAGGGGATTTGAACCCCTAAGCCGTGAGGCGGCGGATTTTGAATCCGCTATGTATACCGTTCCATCACTCTGGCGTATTTGTGTCTTGTGAGTGAAATAATAGTGACATGTTGCTTAAAAGTAAATAACATTCTGTCGATTTAGAGTTAAATGGAACTTTTATTGCTATACTTTTAATTATAGCTTGTGATTTTTTTACAAATGGAGAAATATTATGCGTGTAACATCAAGTATGTACTACCAGAGTTTATATGGTACAAATAACCTTAAAATAAATAATGAGCTTTTTGATGTAAATAAGCAAATAGCATCTGGACTAAAAATCCAATATGCGAGTGATGATGTTACGACTTTCACTAAGACAATGCAACTTGATAATGAAATGACGACTATTGGACAGATTAAAAAAAGTACAGAAAGTGGTTATAAAGTATCTAATCAGACTGACGTAGTGTTAAATGAATTTGAAACTGCGATGGATAGGACTAGAACACTTTTGTTAAACGCAGCAAATGGTACCCATAGTGTCGATTCTTTAGATGCTATTGCTAATGAACTTCGAGGTTTAGAAAAACATTTCAAAAATCTTGCAAATACCTCTATAAATGGACAGTTTCTTTTCTCTGGTACAGCAGTTGATACAAAACCGATTGCTGATGATGGTACATATAAGGGCAATGACAAAACAATGAATGCTTTTTTAGGTTCAAACAATCAACAACAGTATAATCTCTCTGGAGCAGATCTGTTTTTGGGTGAAGATAGCCTTGTTAAAAGAAATATCACTAGTAATGTTATCTTAGAAAATTTGAGTAAAAAAAGTTTTGATGCCTCAAATACAGATAGCGCAAACTCCATAACTATTACGACAAGTGACACTATTAGAGACTTAATGGGAGATACTGACAACACCAGCGATGCAGCAAATAAGCATCACTTTTATGTTAGAGGTGTCAAAAGTGACGGGACTGCGTTTAATGCGCAAATAGATAAAGCTGATGATGATTCTGTAGAATCCCTCCTAAAAGACATCGGGAAATTGTATGGTAATACAGCAAATGTAGAAGTTGTTAACGTGGGATTGAATCCTTATGGACAGATAACCATAGAGGACAAGATGAAAGGCTCAAGTAAGCTTGATTTTCATATGGTTGGTGCAGTTGATTTTAATCAGGCGGATGGCAATGATGAGGCTGATATAAATGATGCTGTTTATGCGGGTACACTTGGACAGATTAGTAACTTGGATGGTGGTGAAACAAATTTTGTGGAGATTATAAATCCAACTCCTCCCGCTGTTGCTAATGATTTGTATGTAAAAGAGTTTGTTAAATCACCTTATGCTTCTGGTACATCAGATATAAGTAATATTGATGGCTTGTTATATGACAGAACACAGTTTGCTCAAGATGGAGCGCAACTTAGCTCAAGTGTCGCTCAAATACTCAAAGGTTCAAATGAGTTTGCTACGCCTTCTACAAAGATTTCTGAAGTTGCAGATCTCTCTCAAGGTACAGCAGGTACGCTTGATGGAACGCAGTTACTTCTTAGTGGAAATAAAATTGATGGAAGCGCTTTTACTCCACCTGTTCAAATAGACTTCAAAACAAGTGGTTCTACTTTTTCTTTAGATGGTGGGGCAACAAATTTTGACATCTATGATATGGATTCAAATGGACGTAAGGCAGTTCCAGCAGACGAGATGACATATCAACAACTTATGGATGTAATCAATATGTCTATGACAAACAGTTTGCCAGCTGCTAATACAGCAACAGACTATGATAATGCGGTTACTTCATCCAACACCTCGGCAAATACTTATTTGACATATGATGGAAAAATTGCTTTTACAGATTTGTTGGCAAATACGACCCAAGCTACTATCTCTTTATATGATGCAAATAGTGGCGACTTTAATGCTTCAGCATCTGCTCTTTCTTTTAATGCAAATAATGCGTTAACAATTGTTGATCCAAAAACAGATTTTTTTAAAAACCTAAACGATGCAATTACTGCAGTAGAAGATCATAAACTTTACCCAGACACTTCTAGTGGTGATTTGCGAAATACAGGGATAGAAAATGCACTTACAATGTTGGATAAATTACAGTCACATATCTCAAGAGAGCATGCAAAAGTCGGTGCGCAATCAAATACATTGACAAACTCTTTAGAGAGAACAAGCTTGCTAGAAATCAGTACTATGACTTTGCGTTCTGATGTTGTAGATACAGATTTAGCTGAAGCTTCATTAAAGTTGAACCAACTGACACTTAATTATCAGGCTATGCTCTCAACTGTAGGAAAAGTGTCAAAATTGAGTTTAGTTAACTACCTATAAATATTTTTAGCTATACTTCTTTTTTTATATATTACTTACATTTGAAAGGTTTACACTCTTGAAAGATACGTTCTTTATTATATTTTTTGGTCTTTTAATCTACTTTGGTTTTTCTACAATTTTTGGCGACACTGGTCTTATGGGTAGTTTTGGTTCAACTTTTGCAACGTATAACAAACTTTATTTTGGTTATGTTGCTTTTGTTTGGCTCTTTATTCTCCTTGTGCCTTTATATTTTTTATATAAAAAAAGTTCATTTTCTTTTCGTTCTTCTGAACTTCTAGTTGCATCATTTTTAATATTTTACTCCTTTTTACTTGCGCAGGCACTTTTAGTCCATAATGACTTGCGCGGTAAATTTGGTGCTGATTTTGTTGATTTTCTTTCTCCTTATATTGGGCTATTTGGACTTTGGGTTTTTTGGTTTATTATTACGGCAGTTTCTATCGTTATTGTAGCTGATAAAAATAGTTCTGAAATAGTTGCGTATTTTATAGGATTAATAAAAGATAAAACACCCACAGTTTCACTTCCTAAAAAAGAGAAGTCAAACGCAGTAACTGAAATGAAACAAACTAAAAAAGAGAGAAAAAAGAAGCTTTCTAAAGAAGTAGAGAAAGTAACTCCAGAACTTATTGATGAAGAGGAGATAGATAAACCTACTTATCTTAGAAAACAAGAAACAGAGCAAGAAGAAGTTCATATAGTAGAAGAAGAACAAGAAGAAAGGAAAGAACAAAAAAATCTACTTGATATTGCTTCAGAAGTAAAAGAACATAAAAATGCAATCATCGTAGAAGAGCTAGAAGAAAATGCAAAATTACTTGCTACAATAGACAAAGGTAAGGTAGAAAAACCAAAAAATTTCAAACTTCCTTCTGTTGACTTTTTACAAAAACCTACAAAAGGTAAAAAAAATATTGATGAAAGTGAAATTGATGCAAAAATTCAGCATCTTATAGAAAAACTTGCTCACTTTAAAATCAATGGTGATGTTGTGCGAACATATGCAGGTCCTGTTGTCTCTACTTTTGAGTTTAAACCTGCTGCAAACGTAAAAGTTAGTAAGATTTTAAATCTTCAAGATGACCTAGCTATGGCACTCTCAGCTGAAACTATCCGTATTCAAGCACCTATTCCAGGCAAAGATGTAGTAGGTATTGAAATACCTAACGAGACTGTAGATACTATCTATTTACGCGAAATTTTAGACGATAAACTTTTTAAAGATTCTTCTTCTCCTCTAACTATGGCACTGGGTAAAGATATTGTTGGAAAACCTTTTGTTACAGACCTTAAAAAATTGCCACACTTACTTATAGCTGGTACAACGGGAAGTGGAAAAAGTGTAGGTATCAATGCAATGATTTTGTCATTGCTTTATAAAAATTCACCCGATCAATTGCGTTTACTTATGATAGATCCAAAAATGCTTGAATTTTCAACATACAATGACATTCCACATCTTTTGACACCTGTCATCACAAAACCAAAGCAAGCTATTGCAGCACTCAATAATATGGTAGCCGAGATGGAACGTCGTTATGAATTAATGGCAGAGACAAGAACGAAAAACATTGAAAACTATAATGAAAAGATAAAAAAAGAAAATGGAGAACATTTTCCTTATATTGTCGTCATTATAGATGAACTTGCTGACTTGATGATGACAAGTGGGAAAGATGTGGAAGTCTCCATTGCACGGCTTGCGCAAAAGTCTCGTGCCTGTGGTATCCATCTTATCGTTGCAACACAGCGTCCTTCTGTTGATGTAGTTACAGGACTCATTAAGGCTAATCTACCATCTCGAATATCCTACAGAGTTGGACAAAAAGTTGACTCAAAAATCATCCTCGATCAAATGGGGGCAGAGTCACTTTTAGGACGTGGGGATATGCTTTTTACTCCTCCAGGTTCAACAGGACTTGTACGTTTACATGCTCCATGGGCAACCGAAGAAGAGATAGAAAAGATAGTCGAATTCATAAAAGCACAACGTGAACCTAATTATGATAAAAGCTTTTTAGTAGAAGAAAGTGAAAGTAGTTCAAAAACAGGCAACAGTGAAAGTTATGAAGAACTTGATGAACTCTATGAAGATGCTAAAAATGTTGTCTTAACAGATAGAAAAACTTCTATATCTTACTTACAAAGAAAACTTCAAATAGGATATAACCGTTCAGCAAGAGTTGTTGAACAACTTGAACAAGAGGGTATACTTTCTGCACCAAATGCAAAGGGTATAAGAGAGATTCTCTAATGCCAAAACCTCTTTTTGTTTTCACACAGTATAAGAACTCTTTTAGTGTACATATTCCTAATTTGGAAGAACTTTCAGTAGAACAAATTAAACAAAGTCAAGATTTTGTTCAGCAGAGGCATGGATATTTTGACTTTAGTACTTACTCGTTTAGCATTCAAAAAAAAATCAATTTTGAAGAATTTAGTAAGATTGTGCTGTTGAGTGAGTTAAATGCAATAATGCAAGAAAATAAAACAATAGTAAAAAGTATGCAAAAAATCTCTTTTGGTAAATATAAAGGCTTACTCTACAGTGAGTTGCCTGACTCATACTTAAAATGGCTCAAAACAAACTACATGGGTAGAGAAAGAGAGGAAATAGCTCTTGAAATTCAAAGTCGTGGGTTGTGATCTGTTACAAATCAACACACAATCAAAATAAATTTAACTATAGGTGTTTATATAAGTAACACTATAAAAAAGCTAGCTCTACTTTAGGATATAATACTAGCAAAATAAATTTAAAACTAGGAATTGCAATGGCATTTTTAAAAGACTATCAAGCACACGTAAAAGAAAGAGAGGCACTAGGTGTTCCTCCTTTACCACTTTCTGCTGAACAAACAGCAGAGTTAATAGAACTTATTAAGGCAGACTGTACGGATGAGCTATTAGATTTATTAAAAAATCGTGTGGCACCAGGTGTTGATGATGCAGCGCAAGTAAAAGCAGCATTTTTAAATGATATTGTAACTGAGAAGATTAGCGTTTCTTGTATCTCTCCTGTTGAAGCAGTTGAAATTCTAGGTATGATGCTAGGTGGCTTTAATGTACTTCCATTGGTACACGCGTTAACTTCTTCAAACCAAGAAGTTGTTGATGCTGCAGTCAAAGCTTTAAGTAAAACACTTTTAGTTTATGATGCATTTAATGATGTTGAGAAACTTCATAAAGAAGGGAATACGCACGCTACTAAAGTGTTGACTTCATGGGCAAATGCAGAATGGTTTACTTCTAAAGAGCCAATCCCTGAAGAGATGACAGTAACTGTTTATAAAGTTCCAGGTGAAACAAATACTGATGATTTATCTCCAGCATCTGAAGCATTTACTCGTTCAGATATTCCTTTACACGCAAACTCATTACTTATTAACAGAATGGAAAAACCATTAGAGACTCTTGCTGAGTTAAAGAAAAAAGGTCATCCAATCGCTTATGTTGGTGATGTTGTTGGTACTGGTTCTTCTCGTAAATCAGGTGTTAACTCTGTTCAATGGCATATTGGTGTAGATATTCCAGGCGTGCCAAATAAACGTACTGGTGGTGTTGTTATTGGTTCTACTATTGCTCCAATTTTCTTTGCTACTTGTGAAGATTCAGGTGCACTTCCACTAGAGATGGATGTTTCTTCTATGGAAACTGGTGATGTTTTAACTCTTTATCCATATAAAGGTGAAGCTAAAATTAATGGTAAAACAGTTGCTACATTTAAGTTAAATCCTAACACTATCACAGATGAAGTACAAGCTGGTGGGCGTGTACCATTAATCGTTGGTCGTGGTCTTACTTCTAAAGCTCGTTCAGTTCTTGGCATGGGACCAACTGATATATTCTTAACTGCAGATCAACCAGCTGATACAGGAAAAGGGTATACTCTTGCTCAAAAAATGGTTGGGAAAGCTTCAGGTTTAGACGGTGTTCGTCCAGGTATGTATGTAGAGCCTGAGATGACTACAGTTGGTTCTCAAGATACAACTGGTCCTATGACTCGTGATGAGATTAAAGAGCTCGCAGCATTAGGTTTTAATGCTGATTTAGTACTTCAAACTTTTTGTCATACAGCAGCATACCCAAAACCATCAGATGTAGTAATGCAACATACATTACCTGACTTTATCTCAAAACGTTCAGGTGTTGCTTTACGTCCAGGTGATGGTGTTATCCACTCTTGGTTAAATAGAATGGCTCTTCCGGACACTGTAGGAACTGGTGCTGATAGTCATACACGTTTTCCTATAGGTATCTCTTTTCCAGCTGGATCTGGTGCTGTTGCATTTGCTGCAGTTACTGGTTCTATGCCATTAACTATGCCTGAGTCAGTTCTCGTACGTTTTAAAGGTGAAATGCAACCTGGTATCACTTTACGTGACCTTGTAAATGCTATTCCTTATCAAGCGATTAAAGATGGTCTTTTAACTGTTCCAAAAGCTGGAAAAATCAATATTTTTGCTGGTCGTATTTTAGAAATTGAAGGTTTACCAGATCTTAAAGCAGAGCAAGCATTTGAGCTATCTGATGCATCTGCTGAGCGTTCAGCTGCTGCTTGTACTGTTTTATTAAATGAAGAGCCAGTTATTGAATACCTTAAATCAAATGTAGCACTATTAGAAGCTATGGTTGAAGATGGATATCAAGATAAAACTACACTTGAACGTCGTATTGGTAAGATGAAAGATTGGTTGGCTAAACCTTCACTCATGAAACCTGATGCTGATGCTGAATATGCAGCAGTAATCGAAATCGACCTTAACACAATTACTGAACCTATTTTAGCGTGTCCAAATGATCCAGATAATGTTAAATTATTATCTGAAGTTGCTGGCACGAAAATTGATGAAGTATTTTTAGGTTCTTGTATGACCAACATCGGTCACTATCGTGCAGCCGGTGAAGTTATGCGTGGAGAGACTGGACATAATGTTGAAAAATTCTGGATTGTTCCACCAACTCGTATGGATGAACAACAACTTATCAACGAAGGTTACTATGATGTTTATAAAGGTATTAAAGCACAAACAGAAGTTCCTGGTTGTTCTTTATGTATGGGGAATCAAGCATCAGCTCGTGAAGGTTCTACAGTATTTTCAACATCAACTCGTAACTTTGATAACCGTTTAGGTAAAGGAACACAAGTTTATCTCGGCTCTGCAGAACTTGCTGCAGTATGTGCTAAATTAGGTCGTATTCCTACAGTTGAAGAGTATATGGATGTTGTTCCTGCAAAATTGGCTGGTAAAGAAGATCAAGTATATAAATACCTTAACTTTAATGAAATTAAAGATTATCACCTTCAAGATCGTGAAGTTGCAGAAAAGAAATATGGTATAACTGTTAAACCAGTATAATCTACATATGTTTACAGATAGATTTTTCTATCTGTAAATTAATTTACTCTCTTATAATATCAAAGTCAGTAGGGATATTTGGAATAAATAATTTTTTTTCTATAACGCTATTTTGATTTTGATTTTTAAATACTATCTCGACATTATTCTCAAATTCATCTTTGTATGAAATTCTTTCAATAATATCATTTTTTATTTCAATTGTATATTTTGTATTTCTAAAACTAGCAATATAGATACCTTTGCCTTTTTTTTCTGCATTTTTAATAAGTGTAAAAATATCAAAATTTGTACTCAATTTTTTTATGATAGCCTGTTCAAGATCTGGTTCAATGACTACTACTTTGTTTGGTAAAATAAAGACTTGTTTATTGATAGGGTTTTTATACTCCCATAAGGCGTACTGGGGTTTTGCCGCTTTTATATGCCCATTATATTTGATTACTTTATTATTGTCATCTTTAATATTTTGAATAAAATCTGCATCAAAATATTGCAAATTTTCTATACTCGCATAGCAATTAAGTGCTAAAATTGTTGAGAGAAATAATTTTTTCATTTACATCCTTTAGGCGGAAATTATAGCAAATTATTCATTTATACTAATTATTATATTTAATGTGATAAAATAAGAACAATTTCAATGATTACTATATGCTATATTATATAGTATCAGACATAAGGTTGCAAATGCTACAAGCATTCATGGGTAAGGTTTTTGGTACAGCCAATGACCGAGAATTAAAAAAATATGCAAAAAAAGTAAGAAATATAAATGCCTTAGAAAGTAAATATGAGGCACTAAGTGATGATGAGCTCAAAGCTGCGTTTGAAGCACTAAAGTTGAGTGTTCAAAATGAAGAAAAAACTCTTGATGATGTTTTGGAGGATTCTTTTGCCATCACAAGAGAAGCAGCGAAACGTGTACTCAATATGAGACATTTTGATGTTCAGATTATTGGTGGTATTGTTTTGCATGATGGGCGTATCGCAGAGATGAAAACCGGTGAGGGTAAAACACTTGTTGCAACGCTAGCTATCACACTCAATGCTATGCAAGGCAAGGGTGTACACCTTGTAACTGTAAATGACTATCTTGCTTCTCGAGATGCGAAGGAAATGGGTTCCTTATATAATTTCTTAGGTTATAGTGTTGGTGTTATATTAGAAGATATGCATAACCCAGAAGAAAAAAGAGCTGCATATAATGCTGATATAACGTATGGAACAAATAATGAATTTGGTTTTGACTTTTTAAGAGATAACATGAGTTATTCAAAAGATCAAATGGTGCAGCGTGGACATAATTTTGTAATCGTAGATGAAGTGGATTCTATTTTGATTGATGAAGCGCGAACTCCACTTATTATATCTGGTCCGACGAATAGAAATATGCAAGATTATCTTAAAGCAAATAAAATTGCTCTGCAACTAGAAAAAGATGTAGATTTTACTGTTGATGAAAAAGATAAGGTAGTTCTTATTACTGAAGAAGGAATAACTAAAGCAGAAAAACTTTTTGGTGTTGAAAATTTATACTCTCCTGAAAATGCAACACTGCCTCATGCACTTGATCAAGCACTTAAAGCAAACCACCTTTTTGAAAAAGATGTGGACTATGTTGTCAATGATGGTGAAGTTGTTATAGTAGATGAATTTACAGGACGCCTTAGTGAGGGAAGAAGATTTTCAGAAGGCTTACACCAAGCTCTTGAGGCGAAAGAAGCTGTAGAGATAAAAGAAGAAACACAAACTTTAGCAGATATTACATTCCAAAACTATTTTAGAATGTATGATAAACTAGCTGGTATGACAGGTACAGCCGAAACAGAAGCAACAGAATTTGCTCAAATTTATAATCTTGATGTTGTGTCTATTCCTACAAATATCCCAATTGCTCGGCAAGATCTCAATGACCTTATCTATAAAACAGAAGAAGAAAAGTTTGCTGCAGTTATAGATACTATCAAAAAGCTTAGTAAGACTGGACAACCTATTCTTATAGGTACTGCTTCGATTGAAAAATCAGAAGCACTTCACGAAGTACTGAAAGTAGAAAAAATTCCTCATACTGTTTTAAATGCTAAAAACCATGAGCAAGAGGGTGAGATCATTAAAAATGCTGGGGCAAAGGGTGCAGTTACCATTGCTACAAATATGGCAGGGCGTGGTGTTGATATCAAAGTTAGTGATGAAGTTAAGGCTTTGGGCGGCTTATATATTATTGGTACAGAAAGACATGAAAACCGACGTATAGACAATCAACTTCGTGGTCGTTCAGGGCGTCAAGGTGATCCAGGAACTACACAATTTTATCTTTCATTAGAAGATAATTTACTTCGTATTTTTGGAAGTGATAAAATCAAGTCAATCATGGAAAGACTAGGTGTTGAAGATGGTGAGTATATAGAATCTAAAATGGTCACACGTGCAGTTGAAAAAGCTCAGAAAAAAGTTGAAAATATGCATTATGAAGGTCGTAAGCAAATTGTTGAATATGATGATGTATCAAATGAACAAAGGAAAATTGTTTATAAATTTAGAAACCAACTTTTAAGTAGTGACTATGACGTCTCCGCTAAAATTGACGAAATTAGAGCAGAATGGTTACAAAATGTGTTTGAACTAGCTGATATTTTTGCTGGTTCTGCAAGTGAAGATTTCAATTTAACTAAACTTTCAGAACTTATTAAAGAACAAATCAACTTTGATCTTGATGTTGCAACGCTTAAAAATTTAGAGTATGAAGAACTTTTCGAAAAAGTACTCACTCTATTGAAGACATCTTATGATGAGAAAATGAGTGTATTAGATGAAGAAACAAGACAAGATATTGAAAAAGAGTTCTATCTAAAAGAGTTGGATAATGCATGGAGAGAACACCTTTATTCGATGGATAATATGAAAACTGGTATTCGTTTACGTGCATATAACCAAAAAGACCCTTTAGTTGAATATAAAAAAGAGAGTTTTAATCTCTTTGGTGAACTTATTAATGACATTAAATTTAATACTATACGTACACTTCATATTATACAATTTAGAGTCGAAAATGCTGAAGAAGAAGCAGCGAAACTAACAAAAAAACTTGAAGAAGAGAAAAGAGCACAAGCAGAACTTTTACGACTCAATCATCATGATAATGTAGATATAGATGCCGAGGGTGAAACTATGACAAAAAAAGTATCAAGAAATGATCCTTGCCCTTGCGGTAGTGGAAAAAAATACAAACAATGCTGTGGTAAAAGTGGACCAAAAAAAGGTGTATTTGCTTCTTGAAAAAGTCAATAGTTCTTTATCTTGTCAAACGTTTTTTACGATTTGACAAAGATCAGCCTTTTATATTTATATCTGCACTCCTCGCCTTTTTAGGTATTTCGCTGGGTGTAATGGTACTTCTTATCGCGATGGCTCTTATGAATGGTTTTGATAAAGAGTTTAAGAAAAAACTCACTATTATGAATTATCCTCTTACTATTCTTCCAAAATTTTATGGCGCTGTTAATGAAAACTTGCTAATAGATTTGGAAGAAAAATTTCCAAAATTGAAGTTTAGTCCTTTTGTTCAGTCCTCTGTTATGGCTAGAAGTGGTACAGAACTTGAGGGTGGATACCTTTTTGGTGTGAATTTTCAAGATGAAAAAAATGTTAATTCTGTTTTGAAAAAAGCTATAGAAAATCATACATTTAAAAAGTTTGATGTACTTATTGGAAAAAATTTAAAAGAAGAATTTGATTTAAACCTTGATGACAAGCTAATGTATATTTTTACTAATGTTGAACCAGGTGGATTTTCTGTTACACCAAAAATCAAACGCTTTAAAGTAAGATCATATTTTGATTCAGGTCTTTCTGCGTATGATAAGGCATATTCATATACTACCTTAGCTTCTTTACAAACCATATTACATATGTCTAGCAATGAATATAATGGTATTCATATCTACTCAAATACCCCTAGAGAAGATATCTTAAAAATTAAAAAAGAGTTGCCAATCAGCGTAACGATACGAGGATGGTGGGAAGATAATTTAAATTTCTTTGCTGCTCTTGAAATGGAAAAAACATCTCTTTTTATCGTTCTTATGTTGATTATTCTTATTGCTGCTATAAATATCATCTCGTCACTTTTAATGACTGTGATGAATAGAAGAGGGGAAATTGCACTCCTTCTTTCACTTGGAGCTACTACGGTCGAGATTAAGAAAGTGTTTTTATATCTTGGTGTTGTTATTGGTATTACTGGAATAGTTGCTGGAGCTGTTTTAGGTTTAAGTGGCATTTGGATTTTAGGGACTTTTGATATTGTATCTTTACCTAAGGATGTTTATCCTACATCCACATTACCACTTGACTTAAGCTTACAAGATTTTGTTTTAATCCTTAGTGGTGCTTTTGTTATTGTAGTGGCATCTTCTTATTATCCTGCAAAAAAAGCCAGTGAAGTAGATATCTTAACAGTTCTTAGAAATGAATAAGGTAGTGAATTTTATCTACTTGTATTGATATCATTTACAGCTTTTTGTATAAGCTTGTAAGGCAAGGTTAGTGTGCGCTTAATGATATTAAGTGGTGCAACAACTATATCTTGTGCAACCTGCGTTTGAATTTTTGGATCTGTCAATTTTCCACTAACACCCAGTGTTGTTGCAATACTTTTTCCATCAAATATAATATATCCAACAAGTGGCACTTTAGAAATATTGCTTCCTAAATCTGTTTTTAAATTCATTGTTAAATCAATTTTATCATGTTCAATGTCAGCTTTACCTTTTCCAAGAATTGTTAATTCATTAGAAGCTAAATATAAATCTGATATATTAAAAACACTATCTTTGTAATGAAACTTCATGTAGCCATTATTTATTTTAAGTCCATTTTTATTATATCCAGGTAGAGAAAAAGTTACTAGTGAAGGAATTGTATTTACAAAAGCAAGTATATTATTTAAGATTTTATAGTCTATCATTGTTGTATTTTTAATGTAGAATACACCATCATAATCAGAGAGCATCCCATTTATTGAAAAATCTAAACGACCACCTTTAAATTTAGAAAGTGAAGAAATATTTTGCATATATTTGTCATTAAAATTTTTTCCATAAAGATGAAAGTTGTTTTTTTCAAGTCTGAATCCTGCATCTCCTTGTTTGTAACGTAATTGTGCAGTTAAAATGTTTTTTGAATACTGAAGGTATATTTTATCAGAAATTGCCCTTCGATCTTTACTTAAGTAGATATAAGAGTTTGTGGCATTTAAAAATAGATCTTGATTTTGTTTTTCTTTGGAATTTATAGCTTCTAAATCATTTACAAGATGAATAATTGCAGGAAGATTGATACCTATGTTTTTAGTGCTGATTTTCACTTTATCACTGATTTTTACTTTAATTTTTTTATTTACATCAAAATAAATTTTTAAATCTTTTCTGATTTTACCTGAAGCTTTATATTGTTTCACAGGCTTATTGTTATTAAATATTAAAGCATAAGGATATATTACCTTAGCATCAAAGTATGTTTCATATTCATCACTTTTTTTATGTAGACTTACTTGACCATTTGTTAATTTTAAATTTTTTAGTAATTGTGAATCTTTTGCTATTCTCTCAAGTGAGTGTAAGTTTAGTTTCCATAATGTATCATCAGAATAGAACTCTGCATTGAGTTCATTTGATTTTATTTGAATATGATTTTCTTTGATTTTTGCTTGGAGTAATATTTTATTGTTATTATAAAGTACTGAACTTGTTTTTGGATTTTTTAAAACAAAGTTATTTAAACTCAAATGTATATTACCAATATTGTAGTTATATTTAGCGTAAATTTTTGTACTGATAAAGTCACCAACTTCAACAACAGTATGTTTTAATTTAATACTAGAGTTGTTAATGATAGCTTTAGCATTCTTAACTCTGTAAGGAGAACCATTCACGCTAAGATAAATATCATTAAGTGAGTCGATTGTTAAAACTTTATTGTATTTTATTTTAAAAGGCATATTTGTTTCATTTAAGACAATACCAGCATAATTAAATTCAAGTAAATCTAAATCAAATTCGGCTTTTGTAGTGTTTATATCAACAATTCCACCAATGTATCCCTTGGCAATATCATTGAGTGTAAACATAGTTGATGGAATATTTACTAATAATGTATGTATATTAAAAGGTAAAGAGAGTGGGGCAAAGCTAATGTTTTGATCAAGATATGTCCATCTTGAAGCATCAATGTTTAGTATACTATTATTAGTATCTATATTGTAAACTACATGGAGTGGTTTAGAATTATTTGAAAGTTTAACTCCGCTAGTATTAATGTCACTAAGCATAAAATCTATAAAACCATTATTTTGTTTTGCATCGTAAATCAAACTTGCATTTGTTTCTAAAATATTTTGATATTTGATAAACATATTGTTTGTCATTATCAGAGTGTTATTAAGATGAACTTTTGCGTCATATGCTTGTAAATGTAAACCCATAAAATCAAAAGAAGAATTATCAGTAATAAAATCACCCACAACATCAGTGTCTATAGTTTGCAAGTCAATCTTTAAGTGTAAATTTGTATCTATTTTGCCTTTCGTTTGTTTAAAAGGAAGATTGATTTTATATGCTTTTAGTATAGATAAAATAGCATCATTAAGCATACCATCTAGCATGAGGTATAAATCTAATGTTTCATGTTTGTGTGTAAAATCAATTTTTAGCCAACTCTCTTTTAGAAACGTATTGTACGAATAGGCTTCTATAGGTCTTATAAATAATGCACCGTGCTTAAACTCTAAAATTGTTTTTTTTGATATGACAGGTTCTAAGTTAGGGTTGTATTTATAAGCTAAACTATTGGCTGTAGCAGTGAGATACATTTGCTTATAAGCATTTTTTAGATTAGTGTAATCAATCACTCCATAAAAGTTTTCTATATTTAAATTTTTTACTGCTATGGCATCATGAACCCAATACATAAGATGTTTATCAAATGGAATTTTCTTAATTATATGTTTTATATTTTTTATGGAACTATGGCTTTTAACGCCATATCTAAGCTTTTTTGAATCAGCGACTGCAAACGCAGTAATGTTAGCATCATTGTTTATGATGGCATTGAGTTTTATATATTGTGTATTATTTACTGCGTTTAGAATTATATCACCACTTAGTTTTACTGTATTGTTTTGGTCATGTAAATTGTTTATATGGATTAAGAGCATATCTTTTAAAATAAAGATATTGGATTGAAGGTCATAATTCTTATATTTTAGATTTAGAGAGCTGTTTTTTTTATCAGAGTAAAAAAACACTGCGTTTAGAGTTGGAGTAGATATTTTTTTTACAGATATTTCTTTGATTACGCTTTTTGTTTTAGATAAGAGTTTAATATATTTATTAATATCTTCTTGATTGAAAGTACTTTTTTTCTTTTTTTTAGATGTAACAAGAAGAATTTCTTCAGATGATATGATAAGACCATTATTCCATTGAATATATGTTTTTTTAATGTAAATATTTGAAAAATGCAAATTATCAAGATATAATCCATTTTGAAGAACAACAAAAGTTACTATAAAAAAGAGAAATATGAAAGAGAAAAAACTGATTATTATAAAATATGTTTTTGAAATAATATTAATAATGATGTTATCAGTCATGTATTACCTAAATAAGCCTATTGTAACCCCCCAAGTCATATATATACCAAAAGGTTCGATAAACAAAATTATAGCACAATTGCAAAAAAATAACTTAAATGTGTGTAAATTAGATGCAATACTTTTACGTTTCATCGGTTCTCCGCAAAGTGGTTGGATAGACTTAAAATCTACACACAGTACTAAGGCAGATTTTTTGTATAATCTTACTACTTCTAAAGCTGCTCTACAAAATGTAACACTTATACCAGGAGAGACAACTTATGTGTTTTTATCAGAACTAGCAAAAGAGCTTGGACTTGATGCAGAAAAACTAAGGCAAGAGTTCAAAAATCTCTCTCCCATCCCAGAGGGCGCCCTTGTTCCCAATACATATAAATTACCAAAAGGTCTAAGTGAACAAAAAGTGATACAAATCCTTCTCAAGATATCCGATAGGAAAATGCGAGAAATTTCCAAAAAAATATTTGGTACATATAATCAAAAAAAATGGTTTCAATATGTAGCAATTGCTTCAATTATTCAAAAAGAATCTGCAAATAATGAAGAAATGCCTATTGTTAGTTCTGTAATCTATAATCGAATTAGAAAGAAAATGAAGCTTCAGATGGATGGAACACTTAATTATGGAAAATATTCACATGTAAAGGTTACTCCTAAGCGTATAAGGGAGGATAAGAGCATTTACAATACATATAAAATGAGTGGAATACCACCTGTTCCAGTCTGTAATGTTAGTATAGAGGCTATACAATCAGCTATATTTCCTAAAAAAACAAATTATTTATATTTTATGAAATCAAAAAAAGGGACACATGATTTCACATGTAACTATTCTACACATTTACGCAATATAAAGCATGCTACAAAATGAAACATATCCTAAATAAGCGAGAATGTTTTTGCAAGCTAAGCAAATATTGCCTATCTTAATGCTAGTATTTTAGTTGTAAAATCCAATTAAGCTTTGGATGCAAACTAATCACAAGGACAATATATGTCAAAAATCATTTGGTCAAAAATTGATGAAGCTCCGGCTTTAGCAACTTATTCATTATTACCAATAGTACAAAAATTTTGTACTGCTGGTGGCGTAGAAGTAGAAGAGAAAGATATCTCTTTAGCAGGGAGAGTTCTTGCAACAATGGGTCTTGCAGAAGACGAACTTGCTAAACTTGGTGAGCTTGTACTTAAGCCTGAGGCAAATATTATCAAGCTTCCTAACATATCAGCTTCTGTGGGACAACTCAAAGAGTGTATCGCAGAACTTCAAAGTCAAGGTTTTGATATTCCTGATTATCCTGAAAATCCAGCAAATGACGATGAAAAAGCTACACAAGCTAAATATAGTACATGTTTAGGTTCTGCGGTTAATCCTGTCCTTCGTGAAGGTAACTCTGATAGACGTGCTGCAAAAGCTGTTAAAAAGTTTGCTCAAAAACATCCACATAAACTAAAACCATTTCCAGAAAATCCTAAATCATATGTAGCGCATATGAATGGTGATGGAGATTTTTATGGTAATGAGAAATCAGTTACTATGGATAAAGCTCAAAAAGTAACAATTGCTTTAAATGGTAAAGAATTAAAAACAATTGATGCACTTGATAAAGAAGTTCTTGATGGTACGTTTATGTCGGTTGCTAAATTAAAATCATTTATCGCTAAAAGTATAGAAAACGCTAAGAAAAATGGTGTTTTATGGTCTATCCACTTGAAAGCAACTATGATGAAAATCTCTGACCCTATTATGTTTGGTCATGCATTTACAGTGTTTTTTCAAGAAGTCTTTGACAAATACGCAGATGTTTTTGCAGAACTTAATGTTAACCCTAATCAAGGTATGTCTGACTTAGAGAAAAAAATAGCTGGTCATCCAAAAGAAGCTGAAATAAAAGCTGCTTTCCAAGCTGTTGTTGATTCTGATAACCCAGAAATAGCAATGGTTGATTCTGATAAAGGAACAACGAACTTCAATGCATCAAATGATGTAATTATTGATGCTTCTATGCCTGTTGTTGTACGTGAAGGTGGGAAACAGTGGAACCGTAAAGGTGATGCTGTAGAGTGTGTTGCTGTTATCCCTGATAGTACATATGCAATGTTTCATGCTGAAATGGTAGCTGACTGTGTTAAAAATGGTCAATATGATGTTAGCACAATGGGTTCAATGGCTAATGTTGGTCTTATGGCTCAAAAAGCTGAAGAGTATGGTTCTCATCCTACAACATTTGAATTAGCAGAAGCTGGAAAAGTTACTGTAACAGCTGAAGATGGCACTGAACTTATGGCATTTGATTGTGAAGCAGGTGATATATGGAGAATGTCTCGTGCAAAAGATATTCCAATCAAAGACTGGGTTCGTTTAGCAGTTGAGCGTGGTCAAATCGAAAAAGTACCTGTAATATTTTGGTTAGATGAAAATAGAGCTCATGATGCAGAGATGATTAAAAAAGTAAATACTTATTTGGCTGATCACGATACAACTGGATTAGATATCCAAATAATGGATGTAACTAGTGCAACTCGTTTTACAAATGAGCGCATTCGTAAAGGTGAAAACACTATTGCAGTTACAGGAAATGTTTTACGTGACCACTTAACAGATATGTACCCAATCTTAGAGCTTGGAACATCTGCGAAAATGCTTTCTATCGTTCCTTTATTAGCTGGTGGTGGTTTATATGAAACTGGTGCTGGTGGATCTGCTCCAAAACATGTTGATCAGTTCTTAAAAGAGGGTCATCTTCGTTGGGACTCTTTAGGTGAATTTTTAGCGCTAGCTGAGTCATTACGTTTCTTAGGTCGCAAACATTCTGATGCAAAATTGACTGCTCTTACTGCTGCACTTGATGCTGCAAATGAAGGATACCTTGATAACTCTAAAGAACCAGGTAGAAAAGTTGGACAACCAGACAACAAAGCTTCTCATTTTTATGTAGCTCAGTATTGGGCAAAAGCACTTGCAGAGGGTGATAATGCAGAATTAGCTGCTAAATTTGCTCCTGTTGCTGCTGCTTTAGTAGAAAATGAAGATAAAATTATAGAAGAATTACTTTCAGTAGAAGGTAATCCTCAAGATATTGGTGGGTATTACCATCCAGATGATGCAAAAGCAGAAAAAGCTATGCGTCCTTCTGCAACATTAAACGCAATTATTGACGCTATATAATCAATAGTTCTGTTGTACTATATGCGAATTGTCGCATGTAGTATTGTTAATTTGGCATTGAGTATACTTAAGTGTTATGTGTTAGCACATATTGTTTAAGTGTATTTCATATAAATGCCATAGTATTTAATATTAAGGAGCATAAATGAGTCAAGGAAAAAGAGTAGGAATTATTGGTGCTGGTAATGTTGGTGCAACTGTAGCATATTCATTAGCAATGTTAGGTTCTTGTCATGAGATAATTCTTCGTGACAATAAAATAGATGTAGCAAAAGGTAAGGCTCTAGATATGTCTCAAGCAGCTTCAGCTGTAAGAAGTCATACAGTTGTAAGTGTTGCAGAAGATATGTCAGATTTAGTTGATTGTGATGTTGTTGTTATAACTGCGGGAAGTCCTAGATTACCTGGAATGAGTCGTGATGATTTATTGATGATTAATGCAAATATTACCAAAGAAGTAGTACAGGGCGTTGCTAAGTATTCTCCTCAAGCAATTATTATTATGGTTTCTAATCCACTAGATGCTATGACATATGTAGCACTTAAAGAGAGTGGATTTGATAGAAGTAGAGTTATCGGGATGGCAGGTATACTTGATAGTTCTCGTATGGCTGCGTTTATTCAGGAAAAACTTGGCTATGGTGGTGGTCAAATCCGTGCTTCAGTTATGGGTGGACATGGAGACGATATGGTTCCATTACCGAGATACTCAACTGTTGCTGGTGTACCATTAAATGATGTATTAACTCAAGATGAGATTGATGAAATTGTTGATCGTACTCGTCATGGTGGTGCTGAGATTGTAGGTTATTTAAAAACTGGTTCAGCGTACTATGCTCCAGCAAAATCTGCTGCTATTATGGTAGATGCTATATTGAAAGACACGAAACAAATTCACCCATGTGCGGTATTCTTAGAAGGTGAGTATGGTTACGAAGATGTAGTATCTGGAGTTCCTGTTATGCTAGGTGCAAAAGGTGCAGAAAAAATCATTGAAGTAACACTAAATGAAAAAGAAGAGGCTATGTTTAAAAAATCATGTGACTCTGTTGGTGACTTGATTCAAACACTTAATGAAAATAAATTTTTTGAAGGAAACTAAAATATGGCTACTCGTATAGAAAAAGATACAATGGGTGAGATAGAAGTACCTGTTGATGCATATTGGGCTGCACAAACGCAACGTTCAATTCAGAACTTTAAGATTGGCGAAGAAAAGATGCCATATGAGATAACTCGTGCCTTTTCATACCTAAAAAAAGCAGTTGCTTTAGTAAATAAAGACCTTGGTAAATTAGATGCTAAAAAAGCTGATGCTATTGCAGCTGCAGCTGATGATATGCTAGCAGGAAAACTTGATGGCAACTATCCCCTAGTAGTATGGCAGACTGGTTCAGGCACACAGTCGAATATGAACAATAATGAGGTCCTTGCAAATCGTGCAACTGAAATATTGGGTGGTGATTTTAGAGTTGAAAAACTTGTTCACCCTAATGATGATGTAAATAAATCACAAAGTTCAAATGATACTTACCCTACAGCGCTTCATGTTGCTTCTGTTATAGCAGTTGAAGAATCTTTATTACCTGCAATTGCAAAGTTAAAAGCAACATTACAAGCAAAAAGTGAAGCTTTTAGCGATATTGTTAAAATCGGTCGTACCCATCTTCAAGATGCTACTCCCTTAACACTAGGTCAAGAGATTAGTGGTTGGGTAGAAATGCTTAATAAGTGTGAAAAAATGGCAAAAGATTCACTTGAAGCAGTTCGTGAATTAGCTCTTGGTGGAACTGCTGTTGGTACTGGACTTAATGCACATCCTGAACTAGGTGAAAGAGTAGCTAAAAAACTTAGCGAACTCACCGGTCATGATTTTATTACAGCTCCTAATAAATTTCACGCATTAACATCTCACGATGCACTTGTTTTTGCGCATGGAGCGCTTAAAGCACTTGCAGCAGATATGATGAAAATTGCTAATGACGTTAGATGGTTGGCTTCGGGTCCGCGTTGTGGTCTTGGAGAAATTGAAATTCCAGCAAATGAACCAGGAAGTTCAATTATGCCAGGTAAAGTTAATCCTACTCAAAGTGAAGCTGTCACAATGGTTGCATGCCAAGTTATGGGTAATGATGCCACCATAGGTTTTGCAGCTAGTCAAGGTAACTTTGAACTCAATGTATTTAAACCAGTCATAGCATATAATTTTTTACAATCTGTTCGTCTTCTAAGTGATTCTATCATATCATTTAATGATAATGCAGCGGTAGGAATTACACCTGTAAATGCTAGAATAGATCACTTTTTACATGATTCATTGATGCTAGTAACTGCACTTAATCCATATATTGGTTATGAAAATGCAGCTAAAATTGCTAAAACAGCACATGCAAATAATTCTACACTTAAAGAGACTGCTATAGAACTTGGTCTTTTAACAGCGGAACAATTTGATGAATATGTTAAACCAGAAGAGATGATAGCACCTAAGGCCTAAGTTAAAAGCTGATAGGATACATAAACTAAACTATACGCTATTAAAGCGTAATTATAATTTAATTTAAAACAAGGAGAATAAATGAATGTACATGAATATCAAGCAAAACAAATTTTTGCTAAATATGGTGTTCCAACACCAAAAGGTATAATGGTTGAAAGCGTTGCAGATGCTGTTAAAGCGGCAGAGGAGTTAGGTGGTCCAGTATGGGTTGTTAAAGCTCAAATTCATGCAGGTGGACGTGGACTTGGTGGTGGTGTAAAACTGGCTAAAAGTCTTGAGGAAGTTGAACAGCTTGCTAATGAAATTCTTGGTATGACTTTAGTTACTCATCAAACGACTGCTGAAGGTAAACTAGTTCAAAAACTTTACATAGAAGAGGGAGCAGATATTCAATCAGAACTTTATCTTTCAGTTGTTCTTGACAGAAAGTTAGAAATGCCTCTTATTATGGCATCAACTGAAGGTGGTATGAATATTGAGGATGTTGCTGCAAACACTCCTGAAAAAATCATTACAGTTCCTGTTGATCCAACTATTGGTTTTCAAGGTTTTCATGGTAGAGAATTAGCTTTTGGTTTAGGACTTACAGACAAAGATGAACAAAAAAATATTATAAACTTTGCAAAAAAACTTTATACTCTTTACATGGATAATGATGCTGAAATGATTGAAATCAATCCTTTAGTAAAAACAGGCAAGGGTGAATTTATTGCACTTGATGGGAAAATGGGATTTGATAATTCTGCTTTAGGACGTCATCCAGAAATTGCTGCGATGAGAGATTTGTCTGAAGAAGATCCTGACGAAGTAGAAGCTGCTAAATATGGTCTTTCTTATGTTGCTTTAGATGGTGAAATTGGTTGTATGGTTAACGGTGCTGGTCTTGCAATGGGAACAATGGACACGATTAACTACATGGGTGGAACACCGGCAAACTTCTTAGATGTTGGTGGTAGTGCAAATGCAGAAACTGTTGCTAAAGGTTTTGAGATTATTCTTAAAAATCCTAAAGTTAAAGCAATTTTTGTAAATATTTTCGGTGGAATTGTACGTTGTGATCGTATAGCTAATGGTATTTTAGAAGCTACTAAAATTACTGATGTTAATGTACCAGTTATTGTTCGTCTTGATGGTACAAATGCACCAGAAGCTGCTGAAATTCTTAAAAATGCAAACATTAAAAATATTATAGTTGGTAACGACTTAGGTGACGGTGCTGCAAAAGCAGTAGCTGCAGCGAAAGGAGAATAATTAATGTCAATTTTAGTTAATAAAGATACAAAAGTAATCGTTCAAGGTTTTACAGGTAAAGAGGGTTCTTTCCATGCTGAGCAATGTCTTGCTTATGGTACTAATATCGTTGGTGGTGTTACTCCAAATAAAGGTGGACAAACACATTTAGATAAGCCGGTATTTAATACAGTTGCTGATGCTGTAAAAACGACAGGCGCTACAGTTTCTATGATTTTTGTTCCACCTGCTTTTGTTGGTGACGCTGTAATGGAGGCTGCTGAGGCTGGTATTGAACTTGCTGTAATTATTACAGAAGGTGCACCAGTTAAAGATATGCAAATGGCAAAAGCTTACGCTACTAAACACAATATGAAAACAATTGGACCAAACTGTCCGGGTGTTATTACAGCTGAAGAGTGTAAGATAGGTATTATGCCTGGAATGATTTTCAAAAAAGGTAATGTAGGTCTTATTTCTAAGTCAGGAACACTTACATATGAAGGTGCAAACCAAGTTTGTAATGAAGGTTATGGAATTTCTACAGCAGTTGGTATTGGAGGGGATCCAATTATTGGTCTTTCATACAATCAAATATTACCTATGTTTGAAGCAGATCCTGAAACTGAAGCAATCGTTATGATTGGTGAAATTGGTGGAGATCTTGAAATTCAAGCAGCTAAACTAATCAAAGAACAGATTACAAAACCTGTTGTTGCATTTATTGCAGGACAAACTGCACCTAAAGGTAAAACTATGGGGCATGCTGGTGCGATTGTTTCTGGCTCTGCTGGTACAGCAAAAGAAAAAATGGAAGCTCTTGAAGCGGCTGGAGTAAAAGTTGTTATTTCACCTGCTGAAATTGGAAAAGCTATAGCTGAAGTATTGGCAAATAAGTAATCTTTTTTTCTAACTAAACTCACCTACTAAGATACTATTTTAGTATATTAAGTATTCCTCAATTATTGGGGAATACTTCTTTTTTTAATTTTATATTTTTTCCTCACAATACCCTATATTAAAGCTCTTTTTAGATTTTTATATTAAATTTTATTATTATTGTTTGATTTTTAAATGTCATTTTTTTTTAAAATAAATTTTTTATATTACTTTGAAGATGTAACCATCAATATAAAAAAAATTACTATCCATATCAAGTTTAATAATAAAATAAATCAAAATTAGATATAATATTTAATGCAAACTAATTAACACGATTAATTTGTATCTCAAGAATAGGAGAATAAATGGGAACGTTTAAAACTGAAAACCCAGGTAATCAGCCAGTATGGATAAATACAAATAATTGTAAAGCATGTGACATATGTGTATCTGTTTGTCCTACAGGTGTATTAGGAATGGTATATGATCCGACATCAACACTGGGAGCGATGATTTCAATCGACTATCCAGAAGCTTGTATAGGATGTAACGAATGTGAACTCACATGTCCGGATTTTGCTATCTACGTAGCAGACAGAAAAGAACTCAAAGCCGCTGGGCTAAGTTTTGCTAAGTTAACTGACGAAGCTAAAAAAAGACAAGAAGAGATTGTTGCTAACAACTTTATGTCTATAAAACAAAAAGGAGCTAAATAATGAGAGAAGTTATCTCGACTGGTAATGAATTAGCTGCAAAAGCTTCAGTAGATGCTGGTGCAAGATTCTTTGGTGGGTATCCTATTACTCCATCATCAGAAGTAATGCATTCTGTTTCAGACCTTTTACCAAAAGTTGGTGGGACTGCTATTCAAATGGAAGATGAAATTGCTGGTATTTCAGCTGCACTAGGTGCTTCAATGGCTGGTACTAAATCGTTTACAGCAACTTCAGGTCCTGGAATTTCTCTAAAAGCTGAACAAATCGGTCTTGCATTTATTGCTGAAATTCCATTGGTAATTGTAAATGTTATGCGTGGTGGTCCATCAACTGGTCTTCCAACTCGTGTTTCTCAAGCAGATATTGGACAAGCACAGTATCCTACACATGGTGACTATGCTTCAATTACATTATGTGCTGGTTCTCTTACTGAGTGTTATACACAAACAGTTCGTGCATTTAATTTAGCCGAAAAATATATGACTCCTGTTTTCATGCTTTTAGATGAGACTATTGGTCACATGCATGGTAAAGCAGATCTCCCAGATATTGAAGAGATAGAAGCAAGCAATGTAAATCGTGAAAAATTCCATGGTGATCCAGCTGATTATAAACCATATAAAGCTGAGATGAATAAACCTGCAGTACTAAACCCAATGTTTGAAGGCTATAAGTATCACATTACTGGTCTTCACCATGGTGACGAAGGTTTTCCAACTGAAGATGCACAACAATGTGAATTTAATATCGAACGTCTTGTTGGGAAAATTAACACTGTTCATTTAGAAAACAATGGTCTTGATGATTTACCAGATTATGAAGAAGTTGATTTAGAAGATGCAGATATCTGTATTATCGCTTATGGATCAATTGCTCTTGGTGCATATGAAGCTGTAAAAAAACTTCGTTCAGAAGGTATTAAAGCAGGACTTTTTAGACCAATTATGTTATGGCCAAGTCCAATAAATCGTTTAGAAGAAATTGGTAAAAAATTCGAGAATAGAATTATGGTTACTGAACTTAATATGGGTCAATATTCCAAAGAAATTGAACGTGTAATTAAACGTAATGATTTCACAACACTACTAAAAGCGAATGGTCGTCCAATCGCACCTGCTGAAATGGTAGCAAAAGTTAAGGAGATGATTTAATGGCATTTAATTATGATAAATATTTACGTGTAAACAAAATGCCAACACTTTGGTGTTGGGGTTGTGGTGATGGTGTTATTTTAAAAGCAACAATTCGTGCAATTGAAAAAATGGGTTGGGATATGAATGAAGTTTGTATCGTTTCTGGAATAGGATGTTCTGGTCGTTTTTCTTCATATATTGATTGTAATACTGTTCACACAACACATGGTCGTACAGTTGCGTATGCTACTGGTATAAAACTTGCTAAGCCTCATGCACATGTTATTGTTGTTGCTGGTGATGGTGATGGACTTGCTATTGGTGGTAATCATACTATTCATGGCTGTAGAAGAAATATTGATTTGAATTTTATTTTGATTAACAACTTTATTTATGGTCTTACTAACTCACAAACATCTCCAACAACTCCTCGTGGTATGTGGACTGTTTCTCAAAAGAATGGTAACATTGACCCAACTTTTGATGCTTGTAAGTTAGCTATTGGTTCAGGAGCTTCTTTTGTTGCTCGTGAGTCTATGACAGACCCTAAAAAGCTTGAAAAAATTCTTGTAAAAGGTTTTTCTCATAAAGGTTTTTCATTTTTAGATATCTTCTCTAACTGTCATATTAATCTTGGACGTAAAAACAAAATGGTTTCAGCTATGGATAACCTTAAATGGATTGACGATATTACTCTTCCTCTTAAAAAGTGGGAAGCACTTTCTGAAGAAGAACAACTTAATATTTTCCCGACAGGTGTATTAAGAGAAGTTGAACAAGAAGAGTATTGCGATATGTACAAAGAAATTCAAAAAGCTGCACAGGGTCAACGTCCTAAAATCACTCAAGATGACTTTGAGAAAAAAATATAAGGAGCAATAGATGAGACATACTTTAAGATTTACTGGTGTAGGAGGACAAGGTGTTCTTCTCGCTGGTGAGATTATGGCTGCTTGTAAAATCAAAAATGGTGGATTTGGGCTAAAAACTGCTACTTATACTTCACAAGTTCGTGGTGGTGCGACGGTTGTTGATATCACTCTTGATGACAATGAAATCCGTTATCCATATGCGAATGAAGGTGAGATTGATTTCATGCTTTCTGTTGCAGACGTTTCATATCACCAATTTAAAAGTGGTGTGAGACCTGGTAATAAAATAGTAGTTGATCCAAATCTTGTTCACCCAACAGATGAAGATAGAAAGACATGGGAAATCATTGAGATTCCTATTATTACTATTGCAAAAGAAGAGGTTGGTAATGTTATTACTCAATCTGTTGTTGCTTTAGCGATAACAAATACAATGACTGATGTTTTACCAGAAGAGTCACTCATAGAAACTATGCTTTCTAAAGTACCTACAAAAGTTCATGAAGCTAATAAAAAAGCGTATGCGCTTGGTAAAGCATATGCTTTAGATGCAATGGGAACTAAATAGTTATTTAATTCTTAGATAGTAAAGCAGTTCTTTTAAAGAACTGCTTTTTTTTAAATTCTTTTATTAATATTATTTAGTATCTAATACTTATTAATATTATATTTTTATACTTTCCCAAAAAAAATCTACATGTTTTTCAAACTGAGTTGATAAAGCATTTGTAGAATATTCATCAAAACGCAATAAGGTGACCTGTAAACGAATGTAGAAGAGGGTGCTTATAAACTCATATGCAACTAACATTGGATCTCCTGAAGCAATGAGAGAGTTTTGCATCATTACAAAAAAACCTTCTGATAATTGTTTAATATTTTTATCGTGAAATTCACTCATAAATTGCTCTCTAATATTTTGATTTTGCATGAGTTCTATCATAAGTAATCTAAACATGTTTTCATTACTTTTGTCAAAAGTAAGCATCTTATATTGGGTAGTAAACTTTTGTAAAAATGGTTTTCCTCGTGATGCCAATTCTTTTATTTCATCTTCTTTCATACTAAAAGGGGAAGCAAATATATTTTTTGCAACTTCGAGAAATATTTCTTCTTTATTTGTGTAATGATTATAAATGGCACTCTCTCTAATACCTACTGCTGCTGCAATTTTTCTCACACTAGCTCCCTTATAGCCATACTGTGAAAAGAGGGTAGTCGCCACTTTTAATATTTTATCTTTAGTTCCATTTTTTACTCGAGTATCCCTATTTTGTGGCATTTCAAGCTCCTTTTTGTCTTTAAGTGAACATTTGTTAATATGATTGTAATTATAGATGAACAATCGTTAATATAAGCTTATATTTAGATGAACACTTGTTCATCTAAAGGCTTAGATATATGAACACTTGTTTATTAGTTATTATTCAAGTATTTTCTGTATAATTTCACAGGTGTAAGAGATAGTGCTTGTATTTTGAGATACAAGAGGAAAGTCCGAGCTGCTGTAAGACAGTGTTCCATTTAACTAATGGCCGTAGTAATGCGAGGGAAAGTGCAACAGAGATTAAACTGCTATTATTAGCCGATATTTGAGCATAAGCCCAAATATCTTTCGCTAGCCGCTAAGGCACTAAAGCATAAAAATGCTATCGGCATTTTTCTAACTTTTAGCGAACTAAAAATAGTAAAGGTGAAAAGGTGTGTGTAAGAGACCACCAGTCTTTATGGTAACATAGAGAGCTTGTAAACCCAACATGGCAGCAAGAAACAAATGGTTAGCGTCTTACATTGCTATTGTTTCGCTGGAGGTACGTCGTAAGATGTGCAGTAGATTAATACTATCACTACAAAACTCGGCTTATCTTACACCTACTATTTTTCAATAGAATTTACATTATGTTAACCAATACGTATATTTCCCCTAGTGTATATATTATTTAATATAAATATCACATCAACTTCTAGATTATTAAAGAAAGGAATAAAATAAATGACTCGTAAAGCACAACTTATTAAAGATATTCAAAACCTTTTAAATAGCTATGAGGGTATTCATAAGACTTCTATAAATCCTGAACTACTAGAGTTTATGGATGAAAACACATTAAAAGAGATTATTGGTAACCTTCTAGATCAAAAAGAAACTATTAAAGAGCCGGACATAGAATGGCTGGATAAATTTAAAACAAAATAACATATTGTTGCATATTGTTAATGTTATTTACTATTTTTATGATATACTTTCATTATCAATTTATACAAGGGAAATATAATGAGTAGCAATTTAGATTTAATTCAATTAACAGAACAAACAAAAAAACTCACTGCAATGGTAGTAGAAGATGAAAAAGTAACAAATGAACTTTTGAGTTCAACTTTTAAAAACTTTTTTGCCGAAGTAGATTCATGTTTTGATGGCGATTCAGCTTTAAAAATATATAAACAAAAACAACCTGATGTTGTATTTGTAGATATTATCATGTCAGGTATGGACGGTATTGAACTTTCACGTAAAATACGTGAAATTAATCCTTCACAAATTATCATCGTTATCTCTGCAAGCAATGATATGGAAAAAATATCTGAATCAATTGAAGTTGGTGTAAATAGCTTCATACAAAAACCAATTGATACGAAAAAAATCATTGAGCTTCTTGGAAGTGTTGTATCTATGGTGGCTAAAAAGAAAAAAATTGAAACAAAAACATTTTCAATTTCTCTTCCTTTAGATCTATATGAAACAGTTAATGATAATGCAAAAGCAGAAAGCATCTCTAAAAATGCCGTAATTATTAGAGCATTGCGTAGTTTTTACGATCAATAATTTTTAATTTGATTTTACATGAAATTAATCTTTTTTTAAGATTAATTTCTATATAATTTCGGCTCAACAAATAAGTTGATACACTTTCTTCAATGGCCCCGTCGTCTAGCGGTTAGGATCCATGGTTTTCATCCATGTTACAGGAGTTCAATTCTCCTCGGGGTCACCATTTACTTACTTAAAAAATCAAACTTTAAATCATAAATTAATCTAAACTTTGCTAAAATCACGAAAAATATTTTTAGGAATTTTAATGTTAAGATTTGCACAAAGTCCTACTACTGATATGTCTATAGAAGACTTAAGAATCGTCCTACTCAATTATATTGTAGCTAAACAAAAAAAAGAAGATTTAATTGTTCGTATTGAAGATACTGATAAGCACAAAAACATTGAAGGAAAAGATCAAGAAATTTTAGATATTTTAGGTCTATTTGGAATTACACATTCTCAAGTTATTTACCAAAGTCAAAATTTTAAATTTCATTCGGCTATGGCGTTACAGCTTTTACATGAGAAAAAAGCATTTGCATGTTTTTGTTCTGTAGCTTGGCTCCAAAATAAACGTCAAGAAGCAAAAGCTGCTAATAAGACATATAACTATGATGATGCTTGTAGAAACCTTCCAGCAGAACTCGTCATAGATAATACAAATCCATTTACTATTCGTATCAATAGACCAGATGAGCCTATTGTTATAGATGATCGTATAAAAGGTAAAGTTACATTTAGCCCAGATAAAGTAGATAGTTTTGTAATCATGCATCAAGACAAAACACCTACATATAATTTTGCTTGTGCAGTAGACGATATGCTTAGTGATATTTCCATTATTATTTGCAGTGAAGAGCAGATAAATAACTCCCCTAAACAAGAGCATGTTAGAAATACTCTTGGGTATAATAAAAAGATTGAATACGCTCATCTTCCTTCCTTTTCTAAAAAGGAAAGTAGTGACCTCTTAAGTGTTAAACGCTTACTCGAAGAAGGATATTTGCCAGAAGCAATATCAAATTATCTAATATCAACTTGCTATGAAGCACCAAAAGAGCTCTTTACCTTAGAAGAAGTAGTAGAGTGGTTCACTCTTGATAGAGTATCAAAGAACCCTACCCATTTTGATATTGACAGATTGAAGCATATAAATAAAGAATACTTAAAAGCGATGCAAGCTAAAGAGCTTTCTCGTTATGTGGGTTTTGCTGATGCTGAGATAGGAGAACTCGCTCGTCTTTATCTTGATGAAGTAAATACTACGCTTGAGTTAAAATCTAAAATAATGCCTATCTTTGAAAAAAGAAATATTCCTAAGAAGTTTGAAGAGCAAGCTGTTCTTATCTCAAAAACAATTAAAACAGCACCCTACTTTGAAGAATATGATGACTTTAAAGATTATCTTATCAAAGAAACAGGAGTGAAAGAAAAATATCTTGTAAACCTATTGTATCTACTTTTAACAAATGCGGAACATGGACCAGATATTTCTAAAGTTTATAAATATCTAAAAAATTATCTTATGGAGATTATTAAATGAATGCACTAATAGAAATTATACAAGGACTCGGCGGAATATTTATTTCACTTATTAATGTTTATATATGGGTTATCATTATTGGAGCTCTTTTAAGTTTTGTAAACCCAGACCCTTACAATCCAATTGTACAATTTTTATATAAAGTTACAAACCCAGCATATAGCTTCGTAAGACGATTTATGAGAACGGATATAAATGGTCTTGACTTTGCTCCTTTAATCATCATAGTCGTTTTACAGGTGCTTATAGTTGTATTGAGTTCTCTTCTTTACAATTTGTAAGCTCAATAAATATTTTGTCGAAAAAAGACAAAATATTTATACTACTCTTCTTTTTTAAAAATCATTTTCCCAGAACTACCTTCTTTACTTTTGACTTCTAAACGCAGTAAGTTACTCTCTTTAGGAAATACAAGCTTATAATACCTGAGCCATTGTGCTTTGGATGATGTTAGTGAAATAAATTCATTTTTTGCATTAAGCTTTTCAACTTTTATAGGTTTTTTATTATTCAGTAAAAAATTAACATCTTGTGAATATTCTTTTTTAATGTATAAAGAAATGTAAAAAAATTCATTATCTTTGTATTTTTTTGCTCTAACTTTATTGAGATATATTGCAGAAACGATTCCTATAACTTTATCTTCTGTTTGAATTTTTGAGCTTTGTATGACATCTTCACTTAATGCTTGCTCTTTCGTAATGTTAAAATCTTCGAAGGCACTTTTATGTGCACAAGCACTGAATATAACGGTTAATGCAAAAAATATAAAAAAAGTTCTCATTTTAGGCCTTATTTTTTTGAGAATTATATCTTATTAAACTCTTCTTTTGTATAATTGATTAAAATTTAAATTAAAGTCTGACATTGAAAAAAAGATTAGCCGTTGCATTTACAGGACCTTCAAACAGTGGAAAAACTACCTTAATCCTAAAAGTAGCTCGCAAGTTCATTCATGAACATAAACTTGAAGTTGCCATTGTCAAACATGATCCAAAAGATAAAGCCCGTTTTGATGTGGAGGGAAAAGATAGTTACAAGTTTAGTGATACCGGTGCTGAAGTTATTGTGACTTCACCAAATCGAACGACTTACTTTTCCAACCGACATTCAGAACTTGAAGATATGGTAAGACTTTTTGATCAATTTGATATTTTATTGGTTGAAGGCTTAAAAAATCTTCCATTACCACGAATAAGTGTCTTTAGAGATACTATAGATAAGGATTATTTTCCATATATGAATGCTTTAGCAATAGATAATACAATTGACATAAAGCAATACAACATTCCAAACGCAGTAGATGTTTTAAATCTAAACGAAGTAGATGAAGTGATATCTTGGATATTACAAAATGCAAAACAAATTTAACAAAGGATAGAGAATGAGAGATATATTTGACGCGATACAAACAAGTGCTAAAAGAATTAAAGATGCAATTGATGTAAAAGATATTGGGTATTCCCAGCAAGAAAATTCTTCTGGTGAAACGCAGCTAGAGCTTGATATCAAATGTGATATGATTATTGAAGAGGAATTTTCAAAGGTTGCTTCTATTCATACAATAGCAAGTGAAGAGAAACAGCATGCAGAACTTTTACATGAAGATGGAAAATACTTCATCGCTTATGATCCTCTTGATGGTTCATCACTTGTGGATGTGAACTTAAGTGTTGGTTCAATTTTTGGAATATATGAAAATGATTTTGGTACAAAAAATATGGTGGCAGCTTGTTATGTGGTTTATGGTCCCCGTGTTGAAATGGTTTTTGCCCAAAATAAAGCTAAACTCTATCTTTTACAAGCTGGCGACTTTGAATTTGTTAAAGAGATTAGACTTACAGAAAAAGGTAAGTTGATGGCTCCAGGTGGAACACAACAAAATTGGGAAAAGTATCATAAAGAGATGATTGATGGTTTTTTTGCTGAGGGTTATCGTCTTCGTTATTCTGGTGGAATGGTTCCAGATCTTCACCAAATTTTACTTAAAGGTGGTGGACTTTTTAGTTACCCAGCTACAAGTGATAAACCAGAAGGTAAGTTGCGTCGTCTTTTTGAAGTTTTCCCATTTGCTTTTATCTATAAAATAGCAGGCGGTGAAGCTATCAACGGTTCGGATGATTTGATGACTTTAGGTCATGGACATATTCATGATACTTCTCCTTGTTTTTTCGGCTCAAAATATGAAGTAAAAAGAGTAAAAGAAGTTTATGCAAAAAATGCATGAGAAGCCTAAGGATAAGTTTGAACTTTATCTTGATGAGATGATCATCAAAATTCAAGCTTGTCAAGAAGAAAAAGCTCATAAAAGTTGTAGTGCTTGTGAGCATTACTTCGGTTGTGAATTACGAGACGAGTATGTTAAGGCCGTTTACAACAGTATGTCAAAAGGTGAAACAGGCGGATTTGAGTTTTAGCCTATTGGCAAGACAAAACATTTTAGATAAAATACATTAAATATTTATACAGGACAAAAAATTGAGCAAATATATTACAACACCTATATACTATGTGAATGGAGAGGCTCATATTGGGCATGCTTACACAACTTTCATTGCAGACACTGTGGCACGCTACGAAAGATTAAAAGGTGAAGATACTTTCTTTTTAACAGGAACAGATGAACATGGTCAAAAGATAGAAGAGTCAGCAGAAAAAGCTGGTAAACCTACACAGCAATTTGCAGATGAAATCAGTGCTACTTTTAAAAACCTTTGGGATGAATTTGAGATAAGTTATGATAAATTTATCCGCACAACAGACGAAGAGCATATGCGTGGTGTACAAAAAGCTTTTGAAGTTATGTATGCCAAAGGTGATATCTATAAGGACTTTTATGAAGGTCATTACTGCGTTAGTTGTGAGACATTTTTTCCTGAAACGCAGCTTGTAGATGGTGAATTTTGTCCAGACTGTGGTAGAACTACCAGTGTTGTAAAAGAAGAGAGTTACTTTTTCAAACTTTCAAAATATGAGGATAAACTTCTAAAGCATTATGAAGAAAATCCTGAGTTTATTATGCCTCGTTCTCGTGCAAATGAAGTGGTAAATTTTGTAAAAGGTGGTTTACGAGATCTTTCTGTTACACGTACCTCTTTTAGTTGGGGTGTGAAAATGCCAAAAAGTATCGGGGATGACAAACATGTTATGTATGTTTGGCTTGATGCACTTTTAAACTATATTACAGCACTTGGATATGGCAGTGATGAAGAAAAAATGAATTATTGGCCTGCAGATATTCATTTTGTAGGAAAAGATATCCTACGTTTTCATGCTATCTATTGGCCTGCATTTTTAATGAGCTTAGATTTACCACTTCCAAAGCACATTGGTGCGCATGGATGGTGGACAAGAGATGGCGAAAAAATGAGTAAATCAAAAGGAAATGTAGTCTCTCCAAAAGAGGTTGCTGATGCTTATGGTGTTGAAAACCTTAGATACTTTATGCTCAGAGAAGTTCCTTTTGGTCAAGATGGTGATTTTTCTCAACGTGCGTTTATAGATAGAATTAATTCAGAACTGAGTAATGATCTTGGAAATCTTCTCAACCGTATTATCGGTATGAGTGGAAAATATTCTGATTTTGAAATAGATAGCGTAGATGTTGAAAAATATCATGCAAAAGAAATCTCAGATATGAATGTTATTTTAGACTCTCTTGATACATTTTTAAAAAACCTTCAAACCCATAGGTATCTTGAAGAACTGTGGAAACTTTTTTCTATTGGTAATGGTGTTATACAAGAGTATGAACCATGGGCAAAAATGAAAAATGGACAAAAAGATGAAGCACTAGCAACAGTTGCAGTTGTTGCTAACATCTTGGCTAAAGCCGCTATTATGCTTCATCCTATTATGCCAAAAACTACAAATATTATAGCCGATGCACTCTCTTTTGAGATCAATACTGCGAGTTATAAAGAGCTTGTTGTAGATAAAAAACTATTAAAACTATTTAATATTAAAAAAGTCCCTCCTCTTTTTCCTCGTGTGGAAGAGCCATTAATGGAAGAAGCACCAAAAGCTGAGCCTCAAACTATTAAAGAAGATAACAATCCAAAAGAAAAATCTAAAAAAGAGGATGATAATCTTATTGAGATTGGACAGTTTTTTGAAACTTCACTAAAGGTAGGAACTGTTATTGAAGCTGAAGAAGTTCCAAAAAGTAAAAAACTTCTTAAACTTCAAGTTGATTTGGGTGAAGCATCTCCCCGTCAAGTTGTTGCCGGTATTAAAGAATTTTATTCTCCGCAAGATTTACTCAATACGCAAGTGTGTGTTGTAGCAAACCTAAAACCTGCGAAACTGATGGGAATGATGAGTGAAGGAATGCTTCTTGCAGCAAAAGATGAAGATGGTTTATGTCTGGTTAGACCAGAAAAACCTAAAAAAGCAGGTACACCTATTGGATGAGACTTGAAAACACTCTAGCACTTATAAATGGGGAACTAATAAACTCTCCATTTGTAAATAATTTCACAAATATCATATTTGAAGCTAAAGCTGTAAGACGGGGTGACCTTTTTATTGCTTTTGATGAGACTACGATTGAAGAGGCTATTTTCAATGGTGCTTATGGTGTCATTTTTGATAAACCTACCCAAATTACAGATAGTGAAATAGCTTGGATAAAAGTCAAAGATCTTGAAGATGCTCTTAAAAGACTTTTACGTTTTGAATTAATAAATAAAGAAACTACAGTCTATGAATGCGATGAAATAATTTTAAAACTTGCACTACAGGTTGTTACAGAGCCAAATTTTGTTGTACTACATGGCGATATAAAAGCTATATTTAAAATGCTATCTAATATAGAATCAGGTTCAATCATATTATTTAGTCCTGCCCTGACAAGTAAAGATATTTTTACAAATACAAAAAAACTTCCAAAAGCTCCAGCTAATAGTATAAATATTGTTGAACAGACACTATTTGAAACCTCTTTTATTTACGATAATACTTTTTACGAAAGGCAATTAATCTCACCATTTTTTATGCCCTACCTCGAAAAATTACTCTATTTATTTAAAAGTTTAAAGATAAACTTTAGACTCCGTAAATTTACCCCTATAGAGCACTTTGAAGCTGTTTTTACAAATAAAAATTTTGAAATAAAAGAGTTTGGTACAAGCGACAAAGTGTTAATCTTTGAAAAAAGTTCTGCATTAATTTCTAATGAAATTTCATTCTTGCAATCACAAGCATGTTGGGCAAAAATCATTCATCTTATACCTCTCTCTTATAAAAGTAGTATAGATTCAGATAGTCAAAATATTTTTATTTACAGGTACGAAGATGAGATAAAGAGTATACTTAAAGCCAATTCATTTCATTTTGCTTTACTTGTTGGTGTAGATAAGTCGATTCTTGATAAACCTTTGGTGAAGCAAACACAATTAACTTTAGATTTTTAAAAAAAATGCTATATTAACAAGAATATTTAAAAAGGATTCTTCATGAAAAAAATTCTCCTCGCTTCATTAGTATTAGCAGCTTCTTTATCTGCTTATGAAATTCAAAACTCTTCAGTAAAATTTACTGCGTTTAAAACTTATGCAAAAAAAGGTGTTAGTGGTGTTTTTGATGTTGTTAAAGTTACAACGAATAAAAATGACACTATTGTAGGTTTACTCTCAAATGCAACAGCAACGATCAATACTTCTAGCGTCAATAGTGGTAATAAAGGTAGAGATATTAAGCTTGTTTCTAAATTCTTTGATGTTCAAAATGTAAAAAAGATTGAAGCAAAGATAATCAAGGTTGATAAAAAAACTCTTGTTGCAAAAATTACAATGAATGAAAAATCTTTAGATATTCCGATGAGTTATACAGCAAAAAATGGAAAAATTACAGCAAAAGGTACTATCGATTTAGCTGATTTTGCTATGCTTTCTTCTCTTAAGTCAATAAATAAAGCATGCTATGCCTTACATCAGGGTAAAACTTGGCAAGATGTTGATATTGCATTTACTTTAGACTATAAGTAAATAAATGAATCGTAGAGATTTTTTAAGTACTGCAACTATTGCTTCTGCTTCGCTTGCTCTTAATGCCTGCAATGAGTCCAATCATGTTGCAATAGATTACTCAAAACATCCTAAAAAACATGATGATATTAAACATATTAATTTTAATAGAAACAAAAAAACTGTTATCAAACTCGCTACAAGTTGGCCAGCTCACTTTCCCATAATGGGAACAGGAGTTGAAAAATTTGCTCAGCGTGTCAAAGATATTAGCGGTGGCTCTTTAGAGATAAAAATCTACGCTAAAAATGTTCTTGTCCCTGCCCTTGCAGTTTTTGATGCTTGTTCTAGTGGTCAAATTGATGCTTTTCATTCTGGTCCCTACTATTGGAAAGGTAAAAACTCCTCTTTTTCCCTCTATAGCGGTATCCCTTTTGGCTTTACGGCCGAAGAGGTAAACTCATGGATGCTTTATGGTGGTGGTATGGATTTATGGCGAGAGCAATATGCTAAATACAATCTACACCCATTTCTAGGCGGTAATACAAATATTCAGATGGGTGGATGGTTTAGAAAACCTATCAACTCTCTTGATGATATGCAAGGTTTGAAGATGCGCATCCCAGGTCTTGGAGGAGAAGTATTTTCAAGAATGGGGGTAAACCCTATTCTCCTTCCTGCAGGAGAAATTTATACTTCACTTGAACGTGGAGTTATTGACGCAACCGAATGGGTGGGACCTGCATTGGATATCAAAATGGGATTTTATAAGGTTGCACCATATTATTATTCTGGTTGGCACGAACCTGGTTCTGTACTTGAGTTAACTTTTAACAAACATATCTGGAATACCTTAGCCTTTGAGCATCAAGCAATGATTGAAGTTGCTTCAAGCGAACTGAATGCAAATATGGCAACAGAATTTCATTATGAAAATATTCATGCTCTTGAGAAGCTCAAAAGCCTTGATGTAAAACTTGCAAAATTTCCTGATGATGTAACACAGGCTGGTAAGAAAGCTTTGGTTGAAGTCATTGATGATTTAAGCAGTAAAAATAGTGATTTTGCTAATGTTTATGCTTCTATCAAAACACATTTAGACCTCTCAAAAGAGTGGAGTGATGCGAGTTTAGGATATTTTTTAAATATCAGATAAACAAACCCATTCATTAGTTTAAAAGTGGTAGAATTTCAAAAATTATTTAAAGATATATTATTGAAAACATTACTACTTTTTACGCTCTTATTATCAACATCATTATTTGCTTCTTTTCATGGTGTCATACTAGACAAAAACACTTCCTTGCCAATTGCAAACGCAGCTATCAGTGACTCTTTATATACTACAAAAAGTGATGCCAATGGCTCATTTTTTATAGATTCAAAAGAGAAGATTTATCATATAAAAGCCTATGGATATAGACCTTTTAGTTTTCAAGAAGACAATAATAGTACTGTTATAAAACTTGAGCCCATCAAGGTGAAAGCACTGTATCTTACTTTTTGGGGTGCTAGTAATAATTCCGGTACACTCAAAAAAATTTTAAATCTTATCGATAAAACTCAGGCTAATGCCGTAGTTGTTGATGTGAAAAATGAGTATGGTTCAACTTCTTTTTGGACAAAATTTGAACAAGCAAACAGTTATGGAGCGCATAAAAATCGTACAAATAGAAATATAAAAAAATTTATGCAAACAATGAAAGAACATAATATCTATACAATTGCGAGAATTGTAACTTTTAAAGATGAACTACAGGCTTCAAACAATCTTGAGTATGCAATTAAAAAAGAGGAAGATGGAAGCGTTTGGAGAAATCATGACAAGATGGCTTGGGTTGATCCTTTTGACAAACGCTCACATGAGTATACTATTTCTATTGCAGAGGAAGCTGCCAAGGTAGGTTATGATGAAATAAACTTTGATTACATTCGATTTCCTGCAAAAGCAGGTCTTTGTTTTGAGGATGAAAATACACAAAAAAATCGCATTAAAGCTATTGGAGATTTTTTAGATCAGGCTCAGAAACGACTCAAAAAATATGGAGTTTTTATCTCTGTTGACACCTATGGAAATGTTTGTTGGGCAAAAGATGATAATGGCATAGGTCAAACAGTTTCATCTTTAGCAAAACATGCAGATTATCTTTGTCCTATGCTATACCCTTCAGGGTTTTCAAGTGGTTCTTTTTATTTTAAATACCCAGCTGAACATCCTTATGATGTCGTTTTTCGTAGTATTAAAACAATTAGAGATAGAGTGGATAGTTCACGTGTAAGACCTTGGCTACAGTACTTTAAAGATTATACAAATAAACGAAAACCATATAAAAGAAAAGAGATTCAAGCTCAAATTCAAGCAACAGAGGATGCCGGCGCAAATGGATGGATGCTTTGGTCCCCATCAAGTCGTTACCACTTAAACTATCTAATCAAGTAAGCGAATATCTTTGAGTTTTTTTCTTATATCTTGCGCTTTTGGTAGATAACTTGCAACTAAGGTATGGAAATTTTTGGAGTGGTTCATATGCACCAAATGAGCAAGCTCATGAACAACAACATAGTCGATAAGCTCTTTATTAAGCTTAATCAGCTGTGTATTAAATGTTATATCTTTTTTTGAACTGCAACTTCCCCAACGACTTTTCATTTTTCGATATTTTAAAGAGTGATATGTCAAACCCATAATCTGACTAAAATACTCTGCACGCTCTTTTAAATATATTTTAGATACAAATTTATAAAAATCATTATATGCTGCGTTTACCTTTTCTTGAGATGAGCTTGTGATTTTAGATAGTTTTTTTCGTAGATATTCTGTTTCCTTAGAATCTATACTACAAACTTCCCCAAAAAGTAAGACTGCATCTTCAAGATTTATAGGAATTTGTTTGTTTTGTTCATTTTTCTTGAGTTGTTTTCTTATCCAAGCTTCTTTTTCTTCTAAAAATGAGAGCACATATTTCTGTGACCTTGAAGGCGTTTTTACAATGATACAAGAGTCTGCATCTACTCGTAAGTAGCTATGTTTTAGCTTTGGAGCATAGAGTATCTCTACTTCAAGGTCTTTAAACGCAGTGATCTTATTCATAAGGTATCGGGTCTTTGACTCCAGCAATTTTAAAGCCATTCAAACGCAGTCGACAACTATCACAGACGCCACAGGCTTTGTCTTCATTTTTATAACAACTCCAAGTTAATTCCAAGGGTACTTGTAAATCTAGTGCTGTTTGTACTATCTCTGCTTTTTTCAAATGTACAAGAGGCATTGTAATTTCTATCTTTGTATCATCTTTTGTTCCAAGATTTATGGCTTTTTGCATTGCCCGGATATACTCTTCACGACAATCAGGATACCCACTGCTGTCTTCTTCAACGACACCAATACTAATAACACTAGCATTTTCTTTTTCGGCAATGGCAGCTGCCATTGATAAAAAGATACCATTTCTAAATGGCACATAGGTAACAGGAACACCCTCTTGTACCCCATCAGTAGGCACGTTTATGTTTTGATCTGTCAATGCAGAAGCACCAAGTTGTTTAAAAAAATCCAAATCAAGAACATACTTTGCTTTTACATCTAAATTTTGTGCAATCTTCTCAAAGCATGATAGCTCTTTTGTCTGCGTTCTTTGGTCATAATTAAAATGTACTGCTATTATTTCGTAGCCCTCTTTTTGCATCATATAAGCACTCAGTGTAGAATCCATTCCACCGCTCATAACACAAACGGCTTTTTTAGTTAAAGTTTCATTTTTCATAAAGGAATTTTAACATATATAAAATATTTTTTTAATCTTTTTTAAAACAAAAGAGTTATATAATGAGTCTAATCAACAAAAAGGAGAGATTATGGAAGTATCATCTTCAACAGGATCTGCTAATATACAAGTAGACGTGATGAAAAAAGCACAAGAAACACAAGCGCAGCAAGTATTAAAAGTGCTTGAGAGCGCACAAGAACAGTCAAAAGAAGTTACAGCACAAAAAACAGGTGTTGGTGGCAATTTAAATATTACTGGTTAAGGCTCTTCTCTTTGATAAGAATGGATGATGTTTTTCATCCATTTTATAAAATTTAATTCCTCATTTAGATATAATTCCACTTATGATAGATATTGACAATAGAACTTCATTAGAAGTCAATGAACCCTTTTTGCAAACCATTAGTCACTCGCTCACAGATAAAGATATAGAGCTTATTATCACATCAAATGCTGAGATTCAAAAAATAAACAAAGAATACAGAGAGATAGATAAACCTACTGATGTTTTGAGTTTTCCTTATGATGAAATGCCAATGGCGCCACTTGGTAGCATTGTTATTTCTCATGATATGGTAAAGCTCAAGGCACAAGAACTTGGTCACAAGGAAAGTGATGAATTTGCACTTTTGTTTATTCATGGTTTACTACATCTTCTTGACTTTGATCATGAAGTTGATGATGGTGAAATGCGAAACAAAGAAGAAGAACTTATCAAGCAGTTTGATCTGCCAATCAGTCTTATAGTAAGAACAGAAGGATAACGATGGATTATGTAATTTTTGTACTAGCAATGGCAGCACTTGTTTATGGAGCGGATTTTATTATTAAAGAATCAGAGAGAATTGCTTTACATTTTAATATTTCTCACTTTGTAATTGGTGCTACTTTAGTTGCCTTTGGAACCTCTCTTCCTGAGATGGCTGCTTCAATGATGGCAGCAGGACAAGGAAAAAGTGATATGGCTGTTGCCAATGTCGTAGGAAGTGTTATTTTTAATATTACTCTTGTGCTTGGGATTGTATTTATGATGGCAAAATCTATGAATCCTCAAAGAGATCTTTTTTCTAAAGATAGTGCTTGGGTTGTTATCCCTTTAGTTATATTTTTTATTATGATTCAAGATGGCGTTGTTGGCAGAGTTGATGGTGTATTGTTTTTGTTGATGATGGCTTCTTATCTTTTCTTTTTGTTCACAAGCAACAAAGAAGAGCTTGAGGGTGAGCTTGATGAAGATCTAGTAAAAGAAAAATTCAAGTGGGGCAAGAGTATCTTACTTTTAACTATAGGATTTGTATTTACAATTGGCGGTGCAAATTTTGTAGTAGAGAGTGCTACACATATCGCAAGAAGTTTAGAGGTAAGTGAGTGGATTATTGGTCTATTTCTTATTTCACTTGGAACTTCATTACCAGAGCTTGTTGTCTCAATCGTTGCTGTACGCAAAGGGAACGCTGAAATGAGCATCGGAAATATCATCGGCTCTAACGTTGCAAACTTTTCTATGGTTTTAGGTGGTTCAGCACTACTAAACCCACTTAGTGTAGATTTAGCGGCTACTCAGTTTGATATGCTCATTCTAGTAGGTGCATCTCTTACACTTCTGTTTGTTTTGGCAAATAGACTTTATAACAAGGCTGGTGGTGTCTTTTTACTCACAATTTTAGCACTTTTTATCCAAAACTCTTTTGCATAAGAAGTCTGCAGTTTGGCTATTTGATATAGCCTAACTCTAGAAGCTTGTTGTAAATATCTGATACAATAGCTCCCGCAGCATGCCCTCCATGTCCTCCATGCTCTACAAGAACTGTTACTATGTACTGAGGATTTTTGTAGGGTCCGTAGGTCGTGAACCATGCATGAGAACGTGTATAATATGAAAGCTCATGCTCTTTCTTTCTTGTTTTAATATCTTGCTTTATCCCAATAACTTGTGCAGTACCTGTTTTACCAGCAAGAGTAACCTTGGAATGCAGATAATGCGTTGCTGTACCATGAGCAGAGTTACAAACCTGGTACATTGCTCGTCGAATGAGCGGCAGTTTTCTTAACTCTTTTGCATTTAAAACTTTTTCAAATTTCTCTTGATATGGCTTATCCCCTATCATTTTTGCAAGATGGGGTGTTGGAAGTTTTCCCGTGGCTACAAGTGCAGTTTCTCTTGCTATTTGAATTGGCGTAGTTAAAAAATCCCCTTGTCCGATGGACATATTAACTGTTTCACCGATATTCCAGTTTACATGATACTTATTTTCTTTCCATAAACGAGATGGAACCACACCAATAAATTCATTTGGTAGGTCAATTCCTGTCTTTTTACCAAAGCCGTATCGTTTTAGTCCTGCACTCATTTTTACATTTCCCAAAACAAGACTACCTTTGTAAAAGTAATCATCACAACTCTCACGAATAGCTTTGATAATATCTGTACGACCATGACCTTTTCTTTTCCAGCATCTATAAATTCTGTGCCCTACTTTCAAGTTTGATTTACAATTGACTGTCCAATTTTTATTTAAATCAGTAGTAATATAGAGCAAACCAAGAAGTGGTTTGATGATAGATCCAGGAGGATAAAGCCCATGAGTAAGTTTATTTGTAAAAGGGTGATCTAGACTTGAGGAGAGTGTGTTATACATCTTGTAAGACATTCCATTAACAAAAATATTTAAATCATAGTTAGGAAAACTCCCCGCTGAAACAATAGCACCATGTGTATCCATAACAACAATCGCACCAACTTTTCCCTCAAATAATTTAGATATATATTTTTGTAGTTCCATATCGAGATTTAAGGTTAGCTTTCTGTCTTCTTGAGGACTTGTATAACTCAGCTCTTTTACTTCAAGATTATTCGCATTAACTTTAATCTTTTTTTCACCTGGAGTTCCCTGCAAATATTCGTTGTAATAGTTCTCTATTCCTGTTTTACCTGTGTATCCAATGAGATCAAGCAGAGGGTTTTTATCTATATCTTTTTGATTTGCTCGTGAAACATAACCAATCATATGTGCAGCGATATTTTTATATGGATAAAACCTTTTAGGAGCAGGAGCTATTTTAATATTTTTTCTCAAGTTAAGAATTGTATAAACTGGCATCATTTCAGCATAAGGAATGTAATGAACAACATCAATATATTCATGATTATAAAAAGAGTCTTTTTTCTTGTAGTTTTTAATAATTTTTTCTTTACTCAAAGATGGTAAAAGTTTTATAAGTAAAGCAATCTCTTCGTCAAACATTTTTTTATTTTTTTTGCGAAGTAAATGCGGTGCGAGCTCTATTTTAAAACCAAGTTTATTGATAGCAATAGGTCTATTGAATCGATCAACTATTTCACCTCGGACTGGGGCGATTTTTTCATGTTTGATTGTATTGTTGCGAGATAGTTTAGAATAGTAACTATTTGACTGCACAGAAAGAGTGAAAACTCTTACAATCAAAGCCAACCAAATAAATACAAAAAGAAAAATAATAAATTTTATTTTCACAATAAGCTCACTAAAAAGAATTCAATTACTATATAGTAAATTATATAGTAATCTATATGCATTTTTGGTAATAAAAAAACACTAGAAAGAATTGTCATAAAAAGAAAATATCCTAAATAAGCAAGTAGAACATAGGAAATTTTAATACAAAAAGGACAATTAACATTTTGTTTAATTTTAGGAAGAACAAACTTATAAACAAAATAAAAATAAAATACAGTACTAAACAATAAAAGACCATAATTTGCTTCTAAAATGATTAAACATATTGAGATAAGAGTAACAGAGAGTAAGTCTTCGCGCTGGAGAGCTTGTGTAAAAAGTACGAAAAGTACAGCCAGCATTGGTGGCAAAAATGGATAGATAGACCCTAAAGAGCTATATAGTGTAAATAACACTATATAGATAATAGGAACTATAGGTTTTTGATGAGAGATACTTCGTTGCATATCGGAAAGTGTTTACATTTAATACAGTCAGCCCAAATCTTATGTTCTGGTAGTGACTCTTTTGGAATTTCATGAAACTCCAATCTCTCAAAAAAAGCTTGTCTGTATGTTAAACTCAAAACTCTTTTTAAACCTAAAAATTTTCCTTCTTCCAGGGCAGACTTAACAAGTCTCTCCCCTATTTTTTGACCTCTATAGCCATCTTTGACTATAAGGGATCGGATTTCTCCAAGTTCAACTGTATGGATATGTAAAGCAGTGAAGCCTATAAGCTCATCACCTAAATAGGCTAAAGTATATGAGCGAATGTTGGTCGCTACTTCATCTTGATTTCTTTCTAAAATGACACCACTTTCTACCTCTGGACGAACCAAATCTTGCATTTTTGGTATATCTAAAAGAGTTGCTTTTGTATACTCAATCTTCATGCACTTGCTCTTGTGTTTCTTGTGCTTCATTTAAGATATCATAGATAACTTTTACTATTTTATTCATACCTCTTTTTTTAGAACTTGAGACCATTAAAGCCTGAGGAAATTCACGTCTTAGCGCACTTTGTTCTTTTTGATTGAGCTTGTCAATCTTAGTAAATATTTGTATTATTTCTTGATTTTCATGTACATTTTTAAATAAAAAGTCACTTACAGCCGTGTCTATTTCTAGATGAGGGTGACGACAATCTATCAAATGAATAAAAATTTTAATCTGCTCTCTATTTGCTATATAATCTGTAAGGTTTTTTTCCCAATCACTTTTGAGAGATTTAGAAACTTTTGCATAACCAAAACCAGGTAAATCTACAAATTTTGCTATAAGCTTTTGTGAAGTTTCTCTATTTAAAAAAGTTACATCAAAGTAATTTATTAGCTTTGTTTTTCCCGGGGTGGAAGAAACTTTTGCCAATCCTTTATGATTTGTAAGTGCATTTAAGAGTGAACTTTTCCCTACGTTTGAGCGAGCCATAAAAACAACTTCATTTTGTTCTACTGAGTCTGGAGCTGCATTTACATTTGGAGCAGAAGTTACAAATTTTGCTTCAACTATTTCTACCATTTTTATTCCTTTTTATCGTCTATGTCAAATATCATAATAACGGGCTCTTTTTTCATACCCTTAGCGTATGCTTTCCCATTGTCTATACTAAGCACAACTTCATCACCAAGTATCTCTTTTCTTTTGTCAATTTGCTGTAAATGTACATTGTCATAGAAACGGTACTCTTTAATCATAGGCATATATATGACTTTATTTGCACTACCTTTGTATTTTGAACCATCTTTTGTTTCTAAGACAAAGACTACATTACCTATGGCAACAAATTTTGTCGGTTTATTTTTTTTATTTGTATAAATAGTAACTTCAGTTGCATTTAGCTCATCATTTTGTTTTTTCATTTGAACATCGCCACGAAAGATGGAGATGCCTTTGTTTTCATCTGCACTAAATGAGTTTGCTTGTATTTTCAACTCTACTGCAGAAGAAATTATTTGTAAAAAAACTGCTATTATTAAAACATATTTCATTATTTACTCTCTTGTAATTGATAGATTGCATTTATATTTTTTGAATAAACCTTATTCAGAAGGTTATTATATTTTATGTATGTACCATGCACAACATTTTCACCCATTTTTGCAGTATAACCTACATCACTGATTGCTACAGAACTGTTTTTATCATAAATGATTTTCTGTGTTTGCAATATAAAACCATTTTCTCTACTATATACAACATCACCAGTTAAAATTACTTTGTCATTTTTATATATACCTTCTTTTGCACGCATATTTGCCATATATTTTTCGGATCTATCAGTATAATTTATATCTTCTACTATAAACCTATCATCATATTTTGTAGCACTTGAACCAACCATAAAAGTTTTTAGACCATTTTGCACAAGCTCATATAATGTAAAGTTTTTCACTTCAAGCTGTGGCACATCAATAAACTCTTGATGTTTAATATCTAAGGGTTTAAAAAAAAGGAAGATTGCAATAAGCCCGGCAAGTACGAAACTTAAAAAGATATTTATACTAATAACCTACTCCTTAAATCCATACCGACAAAAAAAGTTCTCTTTGCTCATTTTCATCTACTAAAATATCTATCATCTCTCTTACAGCACCCTCGCCGCCATTTTTTGAGAGTACGACATCAACTATCTCTTGTATCTCTCTGACTCCATTTTTAGGTGTGAAACTTCTTCCTGCAAGATTTAGCATATTGAAGTCATTGAGATCATCGCCTATTGCGGCAGTTTCATTCATACTGATGTCTAAGGAAACAAGAATCTCTTTTAAAACTCTATCTTTATCTTTTATGCCCTGATGAAGATGTTGTACACCGAGTTCTTTAGCTCTGCGTTTGAGTATTTCCGAGTTTCTGCCTGTGATAATAGCAACTTGATTTCCTATTTTTATCCACGTTGAGATACCAAGACCATCTTTGACATTAAACTGTTTACTCTCAATGGCATCATTTGAATAAATCAAACCACCATCAGTCAAACAGCCATCAACATCAAGAACAAGAAGCTTAATCATAAAACATCTTTTGTACTTGGAATACCAACACGCTCATTTGTTGCAACTGCACGACGAAGAGCTACTGCAACTGATTTAAACGCAGCTTCTATAATGTGGTGTTTGTTTTTTCCACGAAGTTCAATAATGTGCATAGTAATTTTTGCATTAAGTGCAAAAGCTCTGAAAAATTCTTCAACAAGCTCAGTATCAAACTGCCCTACTTTTCCACTCACATCAAGCTCACAAAGTAAAAATGGACGGTTACTTAAATCCATATCACATGATACACAAGCCTCATCCATAACAATGTTAGCACTCCCAAAACGTTCCATATTTTTCACAGGATAAATTGCCTGTGCCAAAAGTGAACCAAGAACAATCCCAACATCTTCAACACTATGATGATCATCAATATGCGTATCCCCTTTACAAACAACATCCAAATCTATTAAAGAATGTTTTGTAAAACTCTCAAGCATATGATCTAAAAAACCAACACCTGTATTTATATTGCTTTTGCCTGTACCATCTAACTTCAATGATATAGTGATATCTGTTTCTTTAGTAGTTCTCGTTTTTGTTATCATACTTTTAATCCTTTTTTACTATAAATGCGTGTTTAAATCTACTGTTTGCTTTGTAGTCTCTTGCTTCTTGTTCGCTTTTGAAACCCTCAAGCCAGACTTTAAAAAATCTTCCTTTATCCGTTTCAACATCTTTGATCACACTTTTATATCCATCTATATTGTTATATTTTTCTTGTGTTTTTATAGCACCTTCAATTTTAGTAAAGGATGCAATTTGTAGTGCAAAATTGTCTAAAGAAACACTTTTTGGTGATTTGGCGAGTTGGTTTTTGTTGGGAATAGAGTGTGCTCTTTTACCTTCAAATCCAAGTATTTCTATGATTACAGGAGCAGTTCCTGTTCCTATCATATCTATCTTAGAAGCCGCTGCTTTTGAGAGGTCGATAATTCTCGTTGAAACGAAAGGACCTCTATCATTTATGCGAACAACAGTACTTTTGCCATTGCGTTTATTTGTGACTTTTACTATAGTGTTCATAGGCAAGGTTTTATGTGCTGCTGTCATCGACCACATGTTGTATCTTTCACCATTTGAAGTCAACTTTCCATGAAAATCAGGACCATACCAACTTGCATTTCCTTTAAATCTGTCTCCAACACTCACTACTGTTGGGTGGTAGCGTATTCCACGCACCACATAAGGACGCATTGTAGGATGAGAGTACTTTTTTTTATCTAAATGAGAACGATACACACGACTGTCATCAACATACTCTTTAGGTGGTGTTTTGTCGTAATGTCTGTATGTTCCAGTGCCACGGGTACTACAACCAGCAAGAAATACAAAAGCCAAAAGAGATAAAGAAGGTACAATGAAAAGCTTATTCATATAGTTTTAACCTATCGCCAACATGGATCATAGAACCTGTCATATGATTTTGTGCTTGAATATTTTTTACACTGATTTTATATTTACGAGATATAGAGTGTAAAGAATCACCTTTTTTGACCATATAATAATACTTACTGTCAAACTTATGTTTCCTACTCTTTTTAGCGATAGGAATAATTAACTTTTGTTTTAAGCGAAGATTATTACTTTTTAAGTTATTAAAATCTTTGATGACTTTATAAGAGACGCCATATTTTTTACCAAGATAAGAGAGGTTGTCTCCTCTTGTGACAACATGAATCTTGTAAATATTTTGCATAGGCTCTTTATAATATTTTTGTTTAAATTCAGAAAGTTTTATATACGGAATATAGACATCATAATTTTTTGCATATGGAGGAACAAAATCATACTTCAAGTGTCTATTGAGTTTTTTTAAATCTTTTAAAGGCATATGAATCAGTCTTGATAATCTTTTAAGAGATTCACCAGGTGCAAGTTTTACAGTCGCTATAGAGTAAGCATTGGCACGATTTAAAAGATATTCGTATTCGCTATTCATAAGATACTGCTCATCACTTCCTATAAGCGCAAGCGCAACAATCTTACGTATATAATACCTACTCTCTTTTGGAATATATCTTTTTTTCTCATCTGCTAAAACAGAAAGCTCATCTGTTCCTGCTTTTCTAATAGCACGATTGAGTGCGCCACCACCGCAGTTGTAAGCTATGGCAGCTAGATACCACTTGCCAAATCTTTTGTGTAGAGCGGAGAGATACTTTGCTGCTGCTTCTGTTGACTTGATAAGATCGCGTCTTTCATCTACATATTCGTCAATTCTCAAATGAAAAAGTTTTCCTGTTCTTGGCATAAACTGCCACAAGCCTGAGGCTCTTTTATTTGAGTAGGCTTTAGTTTGAAAGTTTGACTCAGCCATAGCAAGGTACATGAACTCTTGAGGTACATTGTACTTTAAAAGCGTGTTTTTTATGGCTGGGATAAAAAGATAAGCTTCGTTCATCGCTCTAAAAAAGTGCTTGTCTTTTTTAAGTGTTTTTCTTTTCATCTCATTCATTATGGGGTCATAAAGAAAAGATGGTTCGATATCGAACGAATTAAGGAGCTCAACTTCTTTATTGTAATTTGTCTCATAAGTCAAATTGGCATAAAGAAATAACGGAAATAACAAAATAATAAATAATCTCAATGTATACAACTTTTTAGTTAAATTTATGCTATTTTATCTAAAAATCCATTAAAATAAGTTGTGTAAGCATTAATACTAAGAAATATGAAACAGCTTTTGAGCATTTTTTGTGGTCAAATCTTCTACATCTTTTCTCGTCATATCTAAAAGTTCAGCTATTTTATCTGCTACAAAAGTTGTATATAAAGGCTCGTTTCTCTCGCCACGATGGGGTGTTGGTGTAAGGTATGGACCATCAGTTTCTATGATGATTTTTTCTTTTGGAATACGTGGAAGTATGTTGACAAGTTTTTTTGCATTTTTAAATGTCAAAACGCCACCGATGCCAAAGTAAAAATTTTCATTTGCCAAACTTAAAAGCTCCTCATCTGCATTAAAGCAGTGCAATACTCCACCGACTTCACCTGCATTATGTTCTAGCATTATCATTTTAGAGTCATGAGAAGCATTGCGAATGTGAACGATAAGCGGTTTTTTGTACTTTTTGGCAAGTTCTATTTGTGCTACAAAAATCTCTTTCTGACTGCGTTTGACAGCTTCCTTTTCTTCATCTGTGCCTTCAAGACGAAAGTAATCCATACCACATTCACCAATGGCAACACATTTGTCATGCGAAACGTATTTTTCAAAGTAAGCCAGATCAAAACCATCAAGATCATAAGGATGCACACCTACAGCGAAGTAAACATCCTCATACTTCTCTGCTATCTCTACTGCGCGCTCTAGTGTAGAAGTGTCAGCACCGGGAATGATGAACCTTTGTACCCCACCCTCTCTTGCACGATTAAGCACTGCATCCAAATCATCTCTGTACCTTTCATCATCTAAATGTATATGCGTATCAATTATCATCTTTTTTCTCTTTTCTTAATTTTTTGTAACCATTCAGCACCCAACCCCAACAGGAGTGTAAGCTTTTCCATCTAAAGCACTTTTAAGTCCCTGTAGAACAGCAATATTATTCTTTTTCATGGTAGAGATGTAACTTCTAATCCTGCA
>Ga0256840_1000301_pt1 | contig 50171 bp, 43 predicted proteins | sample 355202metaG_FD_185969 | JGI IMG/M metagenome (GOLD analysis project Ga0256840, IMG submission 185969) | Hydrothermal vent microbial communities from Mid Atlantic Ridge, Atlantic Ocean - 355-202 | ecosystem: Environmental > Aquatic > Marine > Hydrothermal vents | place: Atlantic Ocean: Mid...
AGAGATAAAGACAGGGATTTTAATCAGATGGTGTTAGTATGAAAGTTAACGGGACAGTAGTGTGATAAATTAGTCACCCCCCCTGTTTTTGCCACTTTTGTATTAATTAATAGTTCCTTAATAACAAACACTCCTGACACAATGCTGTCAGGAGGGGTGGCGTATACTTTTATTCAGTACTTAATGACAAGTACATCAAACGAGGATAGAACAATGTCAAACCCAATGAAACAACATGGTGCTTTTAGCTGGAACGAACTTTTAACAACAGATATTGAGGGAGCTAAATCATTTTACTCAAAAATGTTTAACTGGCAGCTTGAAGACTTTAATAACGAAATGCCCTACACCTTAGCAAAGATTGATGGCCAAGACGTTGCGGGCATGATGTCAACGCCTCCAGAAGCAAAAGGGATGCCACCAATGTGGGGTGGCTATGTCACAGTTGATGATGTCGAGGCCAGTGCTAAACAGGCTGTTACGCTTGGTGGCAAGGTTCTCATGGAGGCTAGAGATATTCCTGATGTAGGTCGTTTTTGTGTCATAGCTGATCCTCAGGGTGCTATGCTTACTATCATCACCTACTTTAATCAGGCTTAATATATGCCAAGCTCCTCCCCTCAATTTGAGAGTATTTCAGTATCAAAAGTGTTTGATTCTTATCCTGATGTTGTAAGTGAGAAGTTACTTTTTCTTCGTCAGCTGATTTTTGAAACGGCTTCTGAACTGGGTATTAATGATTTAGAAGAAACTCTTAAATGGGGTGAGCCTAGCTTTCTCACAAAAATGGGCAGTACTTTAAGAGTTGCTTGGCGTAAAACGTACCCCAACGAATATGGAATATTTTTTAATTGCAAAACGACGTTGGTAGATACTTTTAAAGAAGTTTATCCTGAGCAATTTCGGTTTGAGGGTAATCGTGCCATTTTATTTTGTATTGATGATAGCAATAATTACAATAACGATAACAGTAAAATTCCTATTGAAGCATTGAAACACTGCATCGCCTTATCGCTCACCTATCATTCGATTAAACATCAACCAATGTTGGGTATTTAAGTGCGACGTGCTGACAGACTTTTTCAGATTATTCAGTTTTTACGCACGCGCCGCGTGACTACCGCCCAGTGGCTGGCAGATCGCTTAGAGGTTTCTGAACGAACGATTTACCGCGATATTAAAGACCTGATTTTATCAGGCGTAAATATTGAAGGTGAAGCGGGTATTGGCTATGTGGTACGAAAAGGGTTTGACTTGCCTCCGCTTATGTTTAGCGAAGACGAAATTACCGCACTCACACTAGGCGCGCGGCTTGTCGAAAGTTGGGCAGACGCTTCATTAGCGACAGCAGCGCAAAGCGCATTGAGTAAAATAGAAACGGTTTTGCCAGATGACATAAAAAGTAGTTTGGGCAAAACGTTATTATTTTCACCTTTCACGCGCATCACTCCAGAAATTTCAACAACTATGGCAGAAGTTCGCTTCGCGGCGGATAACCATCGTAAAATCAGTCTGCAGTATAGCGATGCAAAAGGGAGGTCATCGATAAGAATCATCTGGCCACTAGGCATGTTCTTCTGGGGATCTGTTTGGACCATTGGTGCGTGGTGTGAGTTACGCAATGACTTTCGAGTATTTCGGCTAGATAGAATTAATACCCTATGTGTATTGGATGAACGCTATCCACAAGAAAAAGGAAAGAGCTTGCAAGACTTGATAGATACCCACAAAGGACGCTGATTACTGCTAATGATGTGTAAGAAATATGATTTACAAAAGTGGCAAAAACAGGGGGGGTGACAAATATATCTATTATTTTGTCACCCCCCCTGTTTTTTGCACTTTTGTAATGTATAACGTTATAAACTCGTATCAGAGGGCTGTTTTAGACCAAAGTATTGCCATGCGTGGCGGGTTGCCATTCGCCCACGTGGGGTTCGCATTAAAAAGCCTTGTTGGATTAAAAATGGCTCTATCACATCTTCAATTGTGCCACGTTCTTCGCCAATTGCTGCTGCTACACTCTCAACACCAACTGGTCCGCCATCAAACTTTTCCATGATTGCCAGTAGCACTCGCCTATCCATATGGTCAAAACCTTGCGAATCTACATTGAGCATATTCAGTGCTTTATCGGCAATGTCTTTGGTGATCTTACCGTCGCTCTTTACTTGGGCATAATCTCTAACACGGCGTAGCAAACGGTTGGCAATTCGTGGCGTTCCACGCGAGCGCTTGGCTATCTCCGTTGCACCCTCTTTGTCTATTTCAACTTTTATGATGCCTGATGCTCTGTTGACAATATAAGCCAAATCTTCAACATTATAGAATTCTAAGCGCTGAACAATACCAAAACGATCTCGCAGTGGCGAGGTGAGTAAACCTGCTCTTGTGGTTGCACCAACGAGCGTAAACGGTGGTAAGTCTAATTTTATGGAGCGCGCAGCAGGGCCTTCACCTATCATAATATCCAGTTGAAAATCTTCCATTGCTGGATAAAGTATTTCTTCTATCACTGGGCTTAGGCGATGTATCTCATCGATAAATAGAACATCATTTTCTTCAAGATTAGTGAGCAGTGCAGCGAGATCGCCTGCTTTTTCTAACACGGGGCCCGAGGTTTGACGAAGGTTAGCATTTAGCTCATTGGCAATGATATGTGAGAGTGTGGTTTTACCTAAACCGGGTGGGCCAAAAATTAATACATGATCAAGCGCTTCATTACGCGCTTTGGCTGCAGGAATAAAAATTTCCATCTGTTCACGTACAATGGGTTGACCTATGTAGTCTTTTAAATATTTTGGGCGGATTTTTTCTTCAATATCATTAACAACATCGTCAAACCCTGCAACAGGGGAAATTAGACGATCACTATTGTGGTCAAAATCTTGAAAGTCCCCACTCATGACAAGCTTGCCTTAAGCGCATTACGTACAATTTGTTCAACAGATGTCTTTTCACCAGCGTAACTGCTCACCATTTTACTCGCTTGGGCTGGTTTATAGCCCAATGCCAATAATGCGGCAATGGCTTCATCTTCAATATTTCGTGGCGCTGTTTCTGTTTGCCCACTTATGTCCTGCTGATCTTCTTGCTTTGGTAGTCGATCACGCATTTCTATAATTAAACGCTCGGCTGTCTTTTTGCCTACACCAGGTAAACGCGTTAAACCTGTGACGTCACCAGAGTGAATTAACAATCCAAATTCACTGGCTGTCATACCCGATACAATTGCTAATGCCATTTTTGGGCCAACACCATTTACTTTTAAAAGGGTACGAAACAGTGCGCGCTCACTCTCTGAACTGAAAGCATAAAGTGTTTGGGCATCCTCCCTTACAATTAAGTGTGTAAAAATCACCACCTCATTATTAATCTCTGGTAGGTCTATCAGCGTTGTCATTGAGGCTAATAGCTCATAACCCACACCGCCAACATCGACCACGATATCAGGTGCTTGTTTGTAGATAAGTGTTCCGCGTAATCGTCCTATCATTATTTTTTACCCGTGTTTAGCTAATGCTTCTTGTAAACGTGATTTGGTTGCGCCTACGTGCGCATGACTCAATGCAATGGCAAGACCATCGGCAGTATCTGATTGGATTTTACCTTGCAGGTTAAGCAATAATTTTACCATGTGTTGGACTTGAGATTTATCAGCACTGCCTTTGCCAACCACCGCTTGCTTAATCTCTCGCGCACTGTATTCAAAAACAGGGACGCCCTGCATAACAGTAGCGCAAATTGCAGCACCACGAGCTTGACCAAGTTTTAAAGCAGAGGAGGGGTTATTTGATAAGAAGACATCTTCTATCGCCATTTGTTGTGGCTGAAACTCGCAAATAATGAGTTCTATCTCTTGATATATTTTACCGAGGCGAATGGGAAAGTCTGCATTGCCTAAACGAATGCAGGTGCTAAAAACGTGTTGGCTATGACGACCATCGCTTTCTATGATCCCGATACCCGTGATACGTGAACCTGGGTCTATCCCTAAAATTCGCATATTTCCCCAATGATTTATTAGTATAGGAGAAATACTATCACAATTTACTTACCATGTTCGTTTTTTGTTTGCTGTGAAGCTAATCTATATTTCGATCATTTCAAACTCATCCTTTCCTACACCACAGTCTGGGCACTCCCAATCTGCAGGAACATCTTCCCATTTTGTACCAGGTGCAATGCCGTCTTCTGGCCAACCTTTTTCTTCCTCATAGACAAGACCACAAACGATGCATAAATATGTTTTCATAAAAGTATCCTAGTTTCTAAGCGTTTGTTATACCAATTTGGGCATTAAAGTAATAATCACAAGGTTTATATTAAGGAGATCCTGATCAAGTCCAATTATTTTCAGCTTGCCAAATCTGCCGACATTTTCCACAAAGATCGGCGCAATAGAATGACTATTACGTCTCACTTCGTGAAAAATAGCGACAGATTTATCTGAGCTGAATTCTAATCGACTTAATCAGTCTCTCCTTTAGGAAACACTGATTAAGTCCAAGTATTTTTTAACTTTTAAAACGGTCATGCAAAGCTCTCTTTATGGTTAGATATGATCTGTTACTACCGATTATCTTGTTAAGCTATGCAAGCAAAAGAACTATCCGTAGAATTATAACTATTGCTATGGGATATTTTTCTATAAAAATAATCTCTTAAAAAATAATTATAATAAAAAAGTGACTTTATAAAATGTCTGAAGTTATAAATAGAGACCTTCCAAACTTGTTAAAGCAACTTGTTGCTGATGGCAAAATATCGCTCGGAGTTGCTGAAAACGCAATGAATGAAGCACAGGAAAGAGATGTTTCTCTCACTACTCATTTAGCGCAAAAGCAGATTATTAGTCAATCTGACATTGCTCGCTATAACAGTAACGAATATGGCTTAAGCTATGTTGACCTTGATGCAGTTGAGATACCTCTCGATGTAAGCTCCATGCTGTCAACCGATATGCTTAAAAAGATTCAGCTAGTCCCTATTTATAGAATGGGGAAGGCTTTGACTGTTGCTGTCGCTGACCCTATTTATCTTGCTCATATAAGTGATATAAGGTTTGCAACCGAACTTGTACCTGAGCCTGTTATTGTTGAGTATACAAAATTACAAAAACTTCTAAATCCTGAATATACTGATGGCTCTGACACTGCAGGTTTGTCAATTTCATCAGATGCTGCTGCACAGGATTTGGTTATAGGAACCTCTGAACTAGAAGCTGAAGAAGAAGAATCAGAAGATGACTCTGGCGTCGATGTTACTCAGTTTGTGAATGAACTTCTTTCTCACGCTATAAAGAAAAAAGTGTCAGATATTCATATCGAGCCTTATGAAAAAATTCTACGTGTGCGTTTTAGATTAGATGGTATTTTACAAGTGGTTAGTATGCCGCCTAAATCCATCTCACGTAAGTTAACCTCGCGAATCAAGGTTATGGCACGCTTAAACAGCTCCGAGCGACGAATCCCTCAAGATGGACGTATTCATTTTAGAGTGTCAGATGAGAAATTTATCGACTTTCGTGTTAATACATTGCCAACACTGTATGGCGAAAAAATCGTTATGCGTATTTTGGATTCTGATACAGCGGCATTAGGTGTAGATAATCTTGGTTTTGATCCAAGACAAAAAGCTGATTTGCTGAATGCTTTAGATAAGCCTGATGGGATGATTTTAGTGACTGGCCCAACAGGTAGTGGTAAAACCGTAACCTTATATGCTGGCTTAAATATACTAAATACATCTGAAAGAAACATCTCAACAGCTGAAGACCCTGCTGAAATACAAGTGCCTGGTATCAATCAGGTAAACGTTGATAACAAGGTGGGTTTGACCTTTGCATCTGCGCTTAGAGCCTTCTTACGACAAGATCCTGACATCATCATGGTTGGTGAGATTCGTGACCTTGAAACTGCAGAAATATCGGTAAAAGCGGCACAAACGGGGCACCTAGTATTATCAACATTACACACTAACAGTGCTCCAGAAACACTCACACGTTTAATCAATATGGGTGTACCTGCTTTCAACATAGCCTCTTCAGTACATTTAATTGTTGCTCAACGTCTTGCTAGACGTTTATGCAAAAACTGTAAATCAGAAGTAACTGATTTACCACCAACCCAAGCACTTGTTCAGCTAGGGTTCGATGAGCAAGAGATAGAATCACTAAAAATATACGAGCCCAATGGATGTGGTCAGTGCTCCAACGGCTACAAAGGTCGTGTAGGTATCTATCAAGTTATGCCTATCTCATCAGAGATGGAAATAATGATAATGAATGATGCAAACTCTTTGGAGATAGCAGATCAAGCCGAAAAAGAAGGCATCAATGATTTGCGCCAATCAGCCTTACAAAAAGTGAGAGAAGGTGTGACATCTCTTGCCGAACTAGAACGTGTTACAAAAGATTAAAATTAGGAAAATATTATGGCTACAGTAGCTGCAAAAAAATCCATGCAAAAAAAGGAACTTCCACTCTTTGTTTGGGAAGGAATCAATAAAGCAGGTGTTAAAATTCGTGGTGAAAACCAAGCGATTAATGAAAATTTTCTTAGAGCAGAGCTTAGACGACAAGGTATAAGTCCCAAATTTATAAAGAAAAAACGTAAATCACTCACAAAGGGTAAGATAAAACCTGTTGATATTTCTTATTTCGCTCGTCAATTAACGACCATGATGCGCGCTGGTGTTCCGATGGTTCAATCTCTCGAATTAATTGGTGACGGGCATGAAAACCCCGCAATGCGAGACTTAATCAAAAAAATACGAACCGATATTGAAGGTGGTGCTGATTTAGCAGGCGCATTAGCCGCACACCCAGCTTATTTTGATGACTTATTTGTAAACCTAATACGAGCTGGTGAACAAGCAGGTACGCTTGAGGACATGATTGATAAGGTTGCTACTTATAAAGAAAAAACAGAATCAATGAAGGCCAAAGTTAAAAAAGCCATGATGTACCCTCTTATGGTTGTAATTGCGGCGGTCGTAGTTTCTACCATTATGCTGGTTTGGGTAATCCCTACTTTTAAAGATATTTTTGAAGGTTTTGGTGCTGATCTACCTGCATTTACACTCTGGGTAATTAGTCTATCAGAGTGGTTGCAATCTACTTGGTGGCTCCCTGTTGGCGTTACTATTGCAACAATCGTTGGATTTACTGAAGGTAGAAAACGTTCAAAGCAGTTTGATCGCTTTGTTGATCGTTCAGTTCTTAAAATACCAGTAATGGGAGAGATTATTAACAAATCCGCCATTGCAAGATTTGCTCGTACACTCTCGACTATGTTTGCCGCTGGTGTTCCACTTGTAGAGGCTATGGATGCGGTTGCCGGTAGTACAGGTAATATCGTTTATGAAGAAGCCACGATGCAAATGAAAGAAGATACCGCAAAAGGTGTTCAACTTTATGTGGCGATGATGACGACACAGCAATTCCCCAGTATGGTTGTACAAATGACTAAAATTGGTGAAGAATCTGGGCGCTTAGAAGAAATGCTCGATAAAGTAGCGGATTATTTTGAAGAGCAGGTAGATGATATGGTTGATAACCTATCTAAACAGCTAGAGCCTATGATTATGGCTATACTAGGTGTTTTGGTTGGTGGCCTTGTTATTGCAATGTACTTGCCAATATTCAAAATGGGCGCGGCAGTAGGCTAAAAATGTATTAATCAGTCCTGCTTATTAAAAAGCAGGCTGGTTAAAGGGGAATACAAATGGAATTAATTTCACTTTTTAAAGAAAACACTACTTTCTTTTTAATTGTCGTAGGGCTTTTTTCACTACTTGTTGGTAGCTTTTTAAATGCTGCCATTTATCGCATACCCATTATGCTACAAAGAGAATGGCGAGAAGAATGCACCGAACTTTTTGGTGGAGATGTTGATAAAATAGAGCATCCAACAGGCAAAGAATTCAACCTATTTATTCCTCGCTCACAGTGCCCAACCTGTGGGCACATGATTACTGCTCTTGAGAATATTCCTGTTATTAGTTATTTATTTCTTGGCGGAAAATGCTCATCGTGCAAAACCAAAATATCTATTCAATACCCTATTATTGAATTATTCACCGCATTACTTTCAACCTTTGTTGCATGGAAAATAGGCGTTGGTTGGGAGGCACTTGCCGCACTCATCTTTACATGGACATTAATCACCATGTCATTGATTGATGCAAAAACAATGCTACTCCCTGATAACCTGACCTTGCCGCTTATGTGGCTAGGCATTGCCGTAAACTACCAAGCGTTTTTTGTAGATCTACACAGCAGTGTTTTGGGAGCAATGATTGGCTATTTATCACTTTGGAGTTTATTTCATGTCTTCCGTTTAATCACGGGTAAAGATGGCATGGGCTATGGTGATTTTAAAATTCTTGCTGCTATCGGGGCTTGGGGTGGTTGGCAAATACTCCCCTTCACTATTTTTGCGGCATCATTATTTGGCGCTATTTTTGGCATAGCTTGGATGCTAATTCAAAAACAAAAAGATAGTCAGCCTATTCCTTTTGGCCCTTACCTAGCACTTGCTGGTTTTGTTGGCTTTTTATGGCGAGATGAGATCGTAAGCGCAATGGCTGTTTATTTTGGGCTTGCCTAAAGAAAGACTAATACTAAGGTAGCTGGGCAATATTTTGCCACCCCCCTACTTATTTGCCATTTTGTAAATTAACGCCTAATCCATCAGATAAGAGCATAGGATGCTACAAGTCTTTTAGCTCGGTAGTCACATCCATATTTTGTGCACGATGACGTAACACATGATCCATCAACGTAATAGCAAGTTGCGCTTCACAAATCGGCGTTGCTCGAATACCGACACAAGGGTCGTGTCTTCCTTTGGTAATTATCTCAACGGCTTCACCTTTTAGGTTTACCGTTTTGCCAGGGAGGCGCAAGCTTGAGGTTGCTTTAAATGCGGTATTGACCACAATCTCCTGCCCCGAAGAAATACCGCCCAAAATACCACCCGCATTGTTACCCATAAAACCATCAATGGTAATCTCATCACGGTGTACCGTGCCTTTTTGCGTGATTGATTCAAAGCCAGCACCAATCTCTACGCCTTTTGCCGCATTAATGCTCATCATAGAATGTGCTATATCAGCATCTAAGCGGTCAAAAATTGGCTCGCCCAACCCTGGCGGAACACCTGTGGCTATGGTCGTTATTTTTGCACCGACAGATTCGCCCTCTTTGCGTAGTGCATCCATATAATTTTCCATCTCCATTACTTTGCTCGCATCTGGACAAAAGAACGGATTATTCGCAATCTCACTCCAATCAATACTTTCTACTTTTATAGGGCCAAGTTGAGATAAATAACCTTTAACTTCAATGCCATAACGCTCTTTCAAATATTTTTTAGCAACGCCTCCAGCGGCGACACGCATAGCCGTCTCTCGTGCCGATGAACGACCGCCACCACGGTAATCACGAAAACCGTATTTTTTATAGTAAGTATAATCTGCATGGCCAGGGCGAAAACGATCCATGATTTCAGAATAGTCTTTAGAGCGTTGATCGGTATTTTGAATGATCATCGCTATCGGTGTGCCCGTGGTTTTACCCTCAAACGTACCAGATAATATTTGCACCTGATCTTTCTCTCGTCGCTGGGTGGTGTGGCGACTGGTACCTGGCTTGCGTCGATCAAGATCTCCTTGAATATCACTTTCTGATAATTCCATACCAGGGGGACAGCCATCAACGATACAACCAATTGCTGGGCCGTGGCTCTCTCCAAAAGAAGTTACTGTGAATAATTTTCCGTAGGTATTTCCTGACATAGGGTTTCTCTAAGCTGTGTTTAGCTCTGTTATAAGCTCTGTAAGCAAATGATTATACCTAAATAATTAATTTGTCACCCCCCCTGTTTTTGGCTGTTTTGTAATAAAAGCAACCAAATAGACTATTTAAGCGTAATAATCCGTTAGTATCGCTATACCTCAATCAATTTACCCACTTACGGATTAGACAACATGAGATTACTTTTTTCTTTGCTTTTTTCCCTGATTGCCACTGTTGCGGCACTTAATACAAGCGCCAATCAACTGCAAAATAACGCATCACCCTATCTGGCCTTGCACGGTAACGACCCTGTCAACTGGATGGAATGGGGCAAGCCTGCGCTAGAAAAAGCGAAGAAAGAAAATAAACTAGTGTTTGTATCCATCGGCTATTTTGCCTGCCACTGGTGCCATGTAATGCAACGTGAAAGCTACTCAGACAAGGGAATAGCGAAGCTATTAAATAAAAACTATATCTCGATAAAAGTGGATCGCGAATTAAACCCTGTACTTGATAAACGCTTAATCGAGTTTGTACAAGTCACCAATGGCACGGCTGGTTGGCCCTTAAATGTTTTTATCACTCCTGATGGTTATCCCTTGGTCGGTGCGACTTATATGCCACGCGAACATTTTGCTAATGTACTTAAACAGCTTGATGAAAAATGGAAAACAGAGCAGGTATCGTTATCTAAACAGGCAAAAGATATGAGTAAAACGCTTATCACGATGCTTGAAAGACAAGAACAACCAACGAATAATATGAAGTTTAAAGAGCTTTCTGATAGTTTTATAGAGACCGCGTTAAAATATGCAGACACCCTCCAAGGAGGCTTTGGGCAACAACGAAAATTTCCACAAATTCCTCAACTATGGGCAATGCTAAAACTCAATAAAAATAAGAAAAGTTCTGAGGCTGATGAATTCATCAACTTAACACTTCAAAAGATGTCGCAAAAAGGCTTGCACGATGAAATCGCTGGTGGCTTTTATCGCTATACCACCGATCCTGATTGGGAAACCCCGCACTTTGAAAAAATGCTCTACACCAATGCCATGATGCCTCTTTTGTATTTTGATGCTGCTGATTACTATAAAAAGGATGAATATAAAAAAATTGCACTAGAGACTCTTCAATTTTTAAAAGACGAAATGCGTGGTCACAGTAATGCGTTTATCGCCAGTCTTTCTGCTGTCGACAACAAAGGGGAAGAGGGTGGCTATTATCTCTGGCAACAGGAAGAATTAAAAAATATTTTAAGCCCTCAAGAACTAAAAACGGCAAACTTATATTGGAATATGAAACGCGCCAATGAGCTACCTGCAGGCAATCTCCCTAGACAGGTTTTAACAGTTGCAGAACTCGCAGAAATACTAAAAATATCACCCCAAGAAGCAAAACAAAGCATTGCTGATATAAAGAAAAAACTAAAAAACTACAGAAATAAAACACGCATTATTCCACGCGACACAAAACTACTTGCGGGGATGAATGGATTAACACTTGGCGCATTTTCAAGAGGCATAAACTATGAGCCTTCTTTAAAACCAACAGGAGAAAAACTTGCTCAGTTTTTAATGCGCTTATGGGATGGAAAAAACCTTCGCCGCTCTGCTGCCAATGCTAAGCAAGGCACGTTATATGATTATGCCGCGGTGTCATGGGGTTTAATGAAATGGGGCAAAGCTGCTGATAATAAACAAGCGATAAAAATTGCCATCGATATTGCCTCATCCGCATGGAATACGTTTTATATCAATAACAACTGGATAGAAAACCCTAACAGTCTATTGCCCCAAGGGGTTAAACAAACGCATATTGCAGATAGTGCTTTAATTTCTGCCGAGGCACTTTTGCTAGAAGCCAGTGAGCTTTCAGGAAAGCCTAATCTAATAAAAAAGAAAAATAGTGTTTTAAATAACATTACACGTTCGTTAGAAACGGATGTTTTTTCTTTTGCTTCACTGCTGACTTTAGCACAATAAACCACTCACAAAAAAGCCCACTATGAAAAGTGGGCTTTTTTGTGCTTTTATTACTTAAAGATTAATCATCAATATAAGTAAGAAATACTGAACTTGCTACCAGATTAATAGAGGCAGTAATTTTTATATCTCCATTCTCAACGAGCCCTGGGTCTTTATCTTTAACACGTAGAGGCATAAAGAAACCACCTCGAGGCGCTGATACATCAGAATAGTGACTATTTGTACTAGGCACATTAGTACTCCCAATAACAACTTTAGCTTCCTCTGATGATGCATTAATAGCAGTTCCAACAGGTGGCACTTGATTATTAGTCACACCAGACACTTCAACCAAATAATTAACATCGTTGTGAATTACATTAACTGGTACAGTGGGGTTTCCATTAGCATCAGTCCCCCACACTTTAAGAACTAAGTTTACTTCAGATAATACAATCTCAATAGATGTATAAATATCCTTTAAGCCATTATCTGCAGCACACAATGTTGAGTGGGCACAGCCCAAACCTGTGTACTTACCATCTTTAGGATCATAAACGCCATTACCATTATAATCTAGAATGAAGCGATCTAAACCATCATCATAGGCATTTTGAATATGAACTCTGCCTTTATTGTCCGTATACACATCAATACTTCCATCTAAATCTCTATCAAATCCATAGTTCATATTGTAATCGGCATAGGCTTCACCTTTATCTGAAAATGTATCAAAAATATCACCATCATCAAAAATACCGTTAGCATTTGAATCTAAAAATGATTCTTCGCCAATAACTTTTGCCGTTATTGTTGTTATTCCTTCATGAGGGTAACGAATATCGTTAGTCCCTAAATCTCTAGGGCTCTGGCTTATCCATTTTACCGTACATGCTCCATCTTTTATTTCACATGATGCAGGGTTCATTTGTCCTAACTCTGTGTAAAAAGATACAGCTGTACCATCAGGCACAGGTGAATTATATCTATCAGATGCCCGAACGGTAACATCAACCTCTACTCCATCATAATCCCAGGCTGCTGGATTATGTTTTGATACAGAAATTGATAGACTATTCTGATCAGCAACCCCTGTTGAAATAGAGAGGGCAGAAGACTCGGACTCTATAGTTGTACCACCTCTTGTTACAGTTGCTCTCACACGTACAGTAGTATGAACTGTACCAGCTTGCAATATGGTGCTTACAAAACCATCATTATTTGTTTTACCAACCACAGAGGATAAAGTAATTCCACCATCACCAGAACTCGGTGTCACTAGAGCAAAATTTACATCTTCATTGGCAATTGGCCCGCCCACATCATTTTTGATCTGGAACGTAACGGTTGAGGTATGTTGTTGGCCCGCCGCACTCATTCCTTTTAAAAGAATATTTTTAGGCTCTGCACTGATAAATTCAACAGCACCCAAATTTGCTGGTAAAACATTAATTGTTCCTACTGATTCTAGACTACCAACCTCAGCTTTAACAATATCGTTACCCTCACAACCTTTGGCTGTATAGGTTGTTGTAAATACACCTGTTGAACTCGTAACAGGGTTTACTATTTCAGAAGTTCCGTTTGAGATACATGTTGATGAAAAAGTTACCGTTTGTTCTGTTTTGGCATAATCACCATTTTGATCTTTAAGTTCAACCGTTATACCTGTACTACCACCTGCGGATAATGATGTTAAACCAATTTTCATCGCCCCCATGCTTAAAACAATCGGTTCTTCCGTTCCTGTACCCCCATTATCAGTAGAATTACCGGTAGAACCAGCAGTAGTACCAGCAGAACCAAAGCTACTTTCACCACCACAGGCAGCAAGTGAGATTGCTAGAGCGATTGGCGTAATAATTTTTATTAGTTTAGTTGGATATGACATCTAAAGAGCCCTTCATTTATTGTTATTTTTGATAGTTTTATTTTTATATTTCGTCCATTCTAGTTTTTATACCGCTTTTCTGTCAAGAAACACCCCTTATATTCAGACTAAAGGTAGATACGTAGAATAATTAACTCTTTCTTTAATATGTTTTCTTTTTTCTCATCTCTTTAATTTCTATTTACTTTTTAATAGTTAAATAAAAATAATCGACCACTTATCCAGAATTAATAGCCAAATATCTCCCTATACTGTAATTTAGAATTCAATAGTTTTCACTTTTTTTGGCTTAATTGCTAGCTCTTTTAACAAAAACTCTGATGAAAACTAAATAATAATAATAAAAATGGGATAGGTAATCGCGTGAAGAAAAAAGCTCTTGTACTCGCCGTTGGTTTGGCATTTGCCACACCTACTATTAGTGTTGCCAAAGCACTACCAAGCAATCTTGTTGGCTTAAGCCTTGGCGAAATACAATCTCAATCTTATCTGAATGAACCGTTTAGAGGTATTATTCCGATTCTATTTACTGATATAGAAGCCTCTAAAAAACTAAAAGTAAAACTAGCACCAGAGTCTATTTTCCAAAAAGTGGGGGCTGAAAAGCTTCCTATTCTTAATAGCCTAGAGTTTCATATCGATGTAAAAAATAATAAACCTATTATATATATAGAGTCTACCCAAGCAGTACAAATGCCTTTTTTAAATTTTGTTTTAGAAATTGAAGGTCCTCAAGGTAGTATTTATCAAGATTACACGACACTACTTGACCCTAAGAGGAGTAGGGTAAATACATTTACCGAAAATGCAAAATCACTTGATCAAGAATTACAACAGCCACTACAACCACCGGTTTCCTCTTCAACCACACTGCTTGGCACAAATCGTACACTCAAAGTAAAATCAGGAGATACACTTTCACAAATTGCGCAAGCTTTAAGTGCTGCTGATGTTTCGCTTAAAAAGATGGTTAATGCAATTCACCAACGTAACCCTAGCGCCTTTATCAATAATAATATTAATCGATTAAAATCTGGTGCAGTTTTACATATCCCCACTAAGAACGAACTATCAAACACAAGCTTTAAAACTGCAGCAAAAACTGCTCTCAAAAATAAGCCATCTAATTTTAGTCAGCTTACAAGCGAAGAGAAACTCTACACCGTAAAACAAGGTGATAGTCTTTCAAAAATAACAAAAAAGTTTGGGTATAAAAGTGTATCTTTCACAAAAATGATGAGCGCAATACACGCGGCTAATCCACATGCTTTTTCTAAAAATAGTATTAACTTACTTAAAGTTGGCAAAACTCTTAAAATACCTTCAATAGAAGAGGTAATGCCCAAAAGCACCTACTCTAATAATTCAAGCAAGATAAAAAATGACCCTAAACGCGATACTATAGAAAGAGCTGAAGTTGATAATACTGATAATGCTCCAGAATTTGTTCTTAATGGGTTTGTTGTAGAAAAAGGTGATACCTTAGCTAAAATCACCAAACAGATTGGACATGAAGGAGTTCCTTATTCTGAAATGATGCATGCTATTTACGTAGCAAACCCTTATGCTTTTGAAAAAAATAATATAACAACACTTATAGAAGGCTCGATTATTCGTCTACCTTCAATTGCTGAAATTAAAGAGATGAACAGCAAAGAGCTAAAGCTCGCACCTAATAAAATAAAAGAAGAGTCAACCAAATCTAAAACTATTCCTATCGAAAATAAAAAAAGCAGTGTTAATACACAATCAAATAATGCTGTACTTCTTAAACTAGAAAGTAGAGTGCGTGAATTAAAAAGAGATCTAAACAAAGCTCATTCTAATCTATCTAATTTAGAACTATCGCTAGCAGGTAAAGAGCAGCTCATAAAAGAACAAAGTAAAGATTTGGCAAGCTTAGCCACAACACTTGAGTTGTTAAATAATAATACATCACTAGATGTATCTACTCATAAAAAAGAAGATGCACAAAATACTATCCCTGAATTATCATTGTTGGGGACTATTAACTCAGATGCACCCTCTCCAAGTGATCCATCTAAGATAGATATTAGCAATTCCCCAATATCGCCTGAAGCACCAAATACTGATGCTTTAATTGCTTCACCAGATAGCCCTATTCCTCCTGAGTTTAACCAAACACTACCAGCCGACATAAAAAACAAGCTAGCTGAATATAGTCAATATATGTCAGGCAAGGAATTACTTTCTTCAATTTTGGCACTTCTATTTGGTCTTGCTTTAATCAGGTATCGAAGAAAAATATATTCTTACACTAATATTTCATATGATTATCCAAAATATTATCCACCTTTTGGCGAAGAACAAGCAAGAGAGTTACTTAAGGGAAAATCAATCAATTTCCAAGATACTCTTGTAGATCCGATGAGTAATATTCATGATGAAGACAAACCAACCTTTAGTGATACTCAAATTCAAGAATGTGAGGCTTTAGCTGATGAACTTATCGAGGATTTAGAAATAAAGACAACTATCCATAATGATAGTGCTGATTGGGCCGAACTTGATAGAGCCTGTGATGATTATATCGAAGAATATAAAGAAAATAATGTCCTTGAAATTACAGACGTTAGTGATAACCCTATTGAAGGTACAGAATCTGAACCTGAGGAAATGACGTTTGAACTATTTGAAGCACTTGCAGAGGGTGTTACAAACAAGAATGCTAATTCTGACTCTAAAATAGTTGAGGATGATACGCTTATCTATGGCTTGAACGATGAGCAAGTAATAGACCTTGATCCATTCGATGAAAAACAGCCAATGCCTTTCAGTGAACTAACAGCACTTTCTGAAAAGGCAGATTTAGAGAAAGCTCAAGCTAATTAAATATAATCCTACATCTACTTTCTGTCTTTTATAAAAGACAGAAAGTAGATGTAGGATTATACAAAAGCACTAAAAAGAGGGGGGGTGACAAAATTTCTTATTGATTTGGCCCTACAAATAAACAATTAACTTCTTAAGGTGAAACGGATCAAGTCCAATTATTTTTAGCATCTCATCGACTCAATCAGGCTTTCCTTAAACGATCCATAGATCTATAAGAAATGGCTTCACTAATATGAACAGTTTGTATCTGCTCACTACCCGCTAAATCTGCAATCGTTCTCGCTACTTTTAATATCCGATGATAAGCACGTGCAGAAAGCTTAAACTTATCCATCACTTGTGCTAGCAGTGCTTCATCGTTTTTACCCAGCTTACAATATTTTTCAATTTCTTGATTATTTAGTGCAATATTTGACTTATCTTGGCGCTCCATCTGCCTATTTCTTGCTGCAACAACACGTTCTCTTACTTGTTCGCTACTTTCACCCGTTGCTGGTTTTTGTAAATCCTGTCGTGACAAACGTGGTACTTCAATCTGTAAATCAATTCTATCTAAAAAAGGTGCTGATATTTTTGAGCGGTAACGTCTCTGTTGCTCTAAGGAACATTGACAGTTATTTTGACTAGGATCACAATCTATCCCCTGTGGACAAAAGTTCATTGCTGCCACTAGTTGAAACTTGGCAGGATAAGTTGCCTGCCGAGCAGCTCTTGAGATTGTTATTTTACCCGTCTCTAATGGCTCTCGTAAAACATCCAAAACTCTACGATCAAACTCTGTTAATTCATCTAAAAATAAAATTCCTGAGCTCGCTAAAGACACCTCTCCAGGCCTTACTTTTGCGCCACCACCTACCAAAGCAACACCCGAGCTGGTGTGATGTGGCTCACGCACTGGTCGAAGCCCCCAGTTAACTACATCAAAGCCTTGATCACTAATTGATGCAATGGTTGCGGACTCTAATGCCTCATCATCAGTCATGGGTGGCAATATAGTTGCCAGCCTTGTAGCAAGCATTGTTTTACCTGTGCCGGGAGGACCTATCATGAGTAAATTATGCCCGCCTGCCGCTGCCACCTCTAATGCACGTCTTGCCTGATACTGGCCTTTTACATCGCTTAAATCAGTGCTGTATTTAGCTATCATTAACCCTGCATTTGAAACATGAGGTAATAGCTTTTCTGTTTTGGTTAAGTGTGCACAAATCTGTAATAAATGACTGGCTGCAAAAACAGGTAATGTTTTTATCAAGCTTGCTTCATTAGCATTTTCTAGTGGGACAAATAAACTTCGATTAATCTTATTAACAGCATAAGCTGTTGGTAGCACTCCTTTTATTGGGCGTAATTGCCCACCTAATGATAGTTCTCCAATAAATTCATAGTCTGCTAACGCTTTCTCAGAAATTTGCCCAGATGCGGCTAAAATACCCAGCGCAATAGGTAAATCAAAGCGACCTCCATCTTTAGGAATATCTGCTGGTGCAAGATTTACAGTGATGCGTTTTGCAGGAAATTCAAAATTTGAATTTAATAATGCCGCGCGTACTCTATCTTTACTTTCTTTAACGGCAAGTTCGGGCAGGCCTACGATACTAAAGCCAGGCAAACCATTACCTAAGTGCACTTCTACGGTTACTTGTGGAGCATCTATTCCATCATTGGTTCGGCTATATACTACGGCTAGGTTCATATTATTGTTTCTTACGATTGTGATTACTTTTATCGAACGACTAATAGATCTATGTTTAGCAACATCATTGTAGCAAACAAAAAGGAAACAAAACCATCAATCCAGATAAAAGGTTAGTTTGTGGGCACAACACAAACAACCATGTACAATATGGTTTCATTTAAAACAGTTTTTATATTATGGAATTAGCATTCACTATCGTTGCAGGCTTAGGTGCTCTTTTAATATTAATTGGCTATTTAGGTTTTGTTTTTGCTGGCTTTAAACATCACTTTGTTACAGGTGTTATCTCTGCATTGCCTGTACTAAATATTGTTACTGTCCCTGCTTTATGGCCAAAGGCGGGACGAAAAGTAATTATCAGCCTACTAGGCTTTATCATTGTGGCTGCAAGCTGGTTTTTGGGTGCAAATACAGGTATTCCAAAATATATTGGATTACTTAAAGGTAACAAACAAACTACCCAAACTATTACCACAACTAATTCAAGTAGCTCTGTGGATAATTCTAATTTATCCTCTTCGCCAACTTCATCAAATGTGAGCATAAGCCCTTCAATAGCTAACTCTCTATCTACTATAGATGAAAGTAAAATGAAACAGCTTCCCTTGAAAGCACTTTACCGAATGCATTTTGAGGTTATCCCTGTTGATAAAATACAAAGCTTACAAAATAGAATCGTAAAAATTATTACTACAAAAAATAAGCAAATAGAAGGTCGTATTACTAATATCAGTAAAAGTAGTATTGTTATACAAAACAATGAACTACCTATCGCAAACATTAAACAAATCAGCCTAATGGTTAAGAAATCCAACTAGATTAATATTATGAATTGTTATATCTACCGCAGTAATAGACAAAAAGGTATGTATCTTTATTTAGATGAAAAAGATAATTTTTCTAAAGTCCCTGAATCTCTGTTAGCATTGTTAGGCGATGTAGAATTTACATTTGAATTTGACTTAACTAAAGGGCGAAAGTTGGTAAGAGTTGAAGCAAATGAAGTGATAAGAATTATGACGGAAAATGGCTATTTCTTACAAATGCCACCACCTAAAGGTGAACTGTTAAATCAAAAAGCTAACTAAAATTTGTACACCAAAGCAATATATTAAAAATAAAAAAAAGCCGCTATAAATAGCGGCTTTTTAGTAAACAAAAAACTAACAATTACTGAGTAGTAACAACCATTGTTACTGTATCGTTGTATGTACCCGCTGTTACAACTGCAGGTAATGCAGGATGAGTAATATCGAAGTTAGATGCAGTAGCATTACAACCACCAGCAGCTGATACAAAATCATTTCCTGAGTTACCAGATGTATTTGTAACACCTGCGTAACTAATTGAGTAAACACCTAGGTTAAGTGTGTTATCAACAGTGTGAACTAATTTGTAATCATTTGCAGATGCAAAACTAACTGTACAAGTGCCTGTAGTGTTTGACTCTAGACCTAAAGTACCTAATGTATTTGTACCCGCTAAAGTATTAACATCTAATGCTACCGTTGGGCTTGTTGAAAGTGTGCCGATAAAGTTAACGTAAGCATTTTTTGTTACATTAATTTGTACTGTTGTTGTATCTGTTGCAGCAATTGCTAATGAGCTAGTTGCCAAAAGCACAGCAGACGCAAGAATATTTTTTGTAAATGTCATTTGGATTTTCCTATTTTTATTTAATGGGTTTGTAAATTAAAAAGGTAACGAGATAATTTTTATATTGTCGACCTTGATTAAGATCATAGGATTATTTAGCTGAACGCTTCCTGAATATTCGTTCAGTTAAGCTACCGATCATCGGTTACTAATCTTTATTAAACCTCTAATAAAATATTCTAATAAGGAGAGCGTTGTAAATCTTCTGGTGTGTGCCTCTCATCATCTGTTAAGCCTTCATTCAGCTAAAACAGATAATAATGCAAAGCTAAGCCTTACTATTTAATTAAAATATAAAAATAATGACTAAACTTAAAACACTAATGACATCTTGTTTATTAATTATTCCTATCGCATCAAGTTTTGCTGCCACGGATACAACTGTCATTAAGATGAACACAACTTATACACCCTATGTAAACTTTACGGGCACAGCGCCTGGCAGTTCTCGATTTTATAGTAATAGTGATATTGTAAGCTTTGTCACCCCTAATGTTGCTAACCTTGGAACTTTAGGCCTAGAATCGAATGTAGGTGGTAACTGTGATATAAACTTTTCAACACAAAATAACTTTAGACTTTTACATACGGTGAGTGGCAATAACCTTACAACGTATACAATAATTTATCAGAATACTAATTTCGATAGTGCTAATAACCCAACGTTAACGGTACCTTGCACAACACCAGCAACATCCTTAGAGTTTACACCAAGTAGTGGTAGCTTTTTTACCAACCTTTTTATTGGCTTAGCCTTTATTCCATCGGGTATCTATCAAGATACTATTAATATTACTGTTACAACACAGTAATAAACAAGTCCTACTCTATTATCTCCAGAGTACCTAAATCATGTACTTTTCCCTTCAGATCTGGCACGTTTATATGAATGTCTTGCATATCAGGGTAATCAAATAGTTCTAGTTTATATTTACCTGCAGGTATTGAAGTAACACGAAAACGCCCAGCCTTATTTGAAAAGAAGGCGATGGTTTTTCCTTGTGTATTCTCTGGTACCCACTGTCCTCCTTTAAACCCTAAAGGCTTTTTCGCCTCATTAACTAAAATTCCATCTAAAATAGTCGCTGGCTCCCCGCCTGCTTTTATTAAAAACCCTTGGTGATAACGTGGAAAAATTTCAAACTCTGTTTTCTCTGTATCATATCCATCTGGTAAAGTGCTTTCCGCTATATTAATACTTTGATAACGATACGAATCTAGTCTTACAACAGCTTTTTGTTTTGTATTAGGTATAAGGGCGGTGTAATTATCAGGTAAACCACTCGTATTCGTATCAGAATAGATAAATCGGTTATTGCCATTATTTATTGCGATTGGTGCTGTTTGATTCGATGGCCCAGAAACTAAAGCAAAGCTATCATTGATAGGCTGTGAAAATGCGCACTGCTTTCCTATACAAGCAAGACTACTATTAAGGCCAATATTAATTTGTTGTGTATTCTGGTTGTTACTACCAGCAATACTATTTCGTGCTTTAAAGCTAGTATCAAAATTTACCCCTCTATATTGCACATCTAAGTTTTGCTGCTTGGAGGAATCATTTTGAATATATTCAAGAGAACCTGCCAAACTGTTTCTTCCCACCTCACTATGTGGCCTCATACTTAGCTTACTCTCAAAAGTATTAGTTTTTGTATTTGCCAAAAGGTCTAAACTTGCTTTACGTTTTTTATTTACATTTGATAATGGTATAGATAATTGTAAGTTCACAGAGAATTTATCATCACTATCGTAGTGCGCTCCAACACTCAAATTAATACTATTTCTAATGCGCCTAGAGGCGATTAAGTTAACTGCCATATTTTTATTAGCATCATGATAATCACTCAAAGCTAGATTTAAACTACCCCGCCAATCATCATTAATATTCAGACCAACATTTGTTTGTAAACGTGCTTTTAAGCGTTTCTTTTTATTACCAGAAACAACATCGATAGAATCTGAGCTGTTTAGCAGCGAAAAATTCTTGCTACGAAGCTCTCCAGATACAGTCCAGTTTTTAAGAACATCATTTTGAGGAAACAACTTAAATTTAGTTGCTAATTGATTTGGTTTAAATTGAAATCGAACAGCTCCTCCTGATCTTTTGTCACTTCCACCACTATTAGCAATACTGCTTTTTATAATTCCAAGGGGCGCCGAACTAATTATCTCAGAGCCTAGAAGATAGGCATTCGCACTTAGCTGTACATCGACCCCCATGGTTAAATCTTTTGTTATTCCTTTTTGATAATAACCACTGATAACAGGGTCTTTTATTAGTTTATTATCAGCTCCTATTTGTTTATCACTCAAATATCCCACGCTAAAAGCGTACAAAGATAAGTCCTTTTTCAATAAATTTGATTCATAAAACTGCTGACTTGTTTTTTCAATAACTTTCCCAAACTCGTCTTTTATTCTTACTCGTATATTATTTGCTCCATCATACAAACCAATGTCTTCTAAGGAATATATGCCCGTACGTAAATAGAATCGTTGGCGTAATTGATCATTAATAAATACTTCTACCTCCGAATCTGATTTCAACTCAAAAGACTCGTTAGCTTTTGGTCTAATTTGTAAATCAGGATTCATATAAAATTCTTTACTAACTCTAAATCCATAAAGACTTAGGTTCTCTTGAAAGTTCCGATTTCCTGTTGATATATCCCCCAACATAAATCGCTTTAACTTCTCTGGCTTATCATAAGTTAACCTTATTTTATTACTTGAAAGCTTTCCATCCCTCAAATCTACCGTGCCCTCTAATGCACTATTACCAACAGTAAAACTCCCTTCAAGTTTCATATTCAAATAGGGTTTTGATGCACCCGATGTAAACACTAAATTTGAATACATATTTAAATAACCACTTCGCTCTTCAGCTTTTACTTTATTTTCATCACGTACGGATGTACCTCTCCTTGATTGCATTGAAAGTATTAAGGGCTTTCTAAGTGATGATTTTATTTTTAGATCTAAACTCAAGTCAACCGAGTTATATTCTGCATTAACCCCTAATTTTGATAAAGCAATGAATGATATCTTATTCTGATTATTCGCTTGTTTAACAACCTGTTTATAAACCTTCTGTTTTACGGCATCTTTTAATAACTCTAAAAAGTCTTTTGTTCCGACACGATCAATTTTACCCTGTTTATTACTAAATACCGTAACATCACCTAATACCGTTTTATTTAACCGAAGCTCAACGCTCACTTTGCTAGGTGCTGCTTTAGTTGCTTTTTTACCAAATGCTTTAGCAAACAAGGCATCCAAATTTGTTACCTTACTGGGTGTCTCCTCTTGCTTTGGCGTTACAGCTGGCTTTGCTCGCTTTATAACGTTCTTTTTAGCGGTTTTAACTTTTGTGATAAAAACAGCAGCCTTCTTCGATGATGATGAGGCAGTAGAAGCTGGTTTCTTTTTTATGGGTACAACTAAATCTGTTGATCTTTTATGTACGATTACCGTTCTTTTTGGCTTGCCAAGTTGTTTTTTCTTTTGTGGGAATAGTTTCTGATACGCTACAACTAGATCAATATCTTTTGACTTAGTTTTTACTTTCTTTTGTATAGAGGGCTGGCGCTCAAACTGCTTTCCAAAGATTTGTCTATATGCAAGATCAATATCAATACTTTTTAGATCATTTGCATAAATAGGTATGATAGTTACAAAACTGATAAGCACAAAAAGACAAGCCACAAAGTAGCTTATCTTTTTGTTTGCTTCTTGTATTTTTGTAGAAGCTTGCTTAGAAAATAATAAAAACATGATAATTCAAGCCCGAATCATCTTATATTTTTACGTTATCGTGGATACTTCAGACTTGCTGTCCAGCGGCCATTAACAAAACCTTTTGGTAGAGGTATGAAAAAACGTTTAGTTGCACCCGCCAAAACATTATTGCCTTCTAGCCCTGCTAATTGGTGTTTGCCTTTTAACGAAATTACTTTACTGCCATTTCGTAACGTTAATGTTGCAAAGCGCATTAACTGATGACGATTACCACTATTTGCCACTGTTACGGCAAGTTTATTACCCTGAGCTTGAAGAGCTTTAACTTGTAAATTACTTTTTGTATTGCTTGGCTGAACATAAAGTGCTCCTACCAAGGTCATCAACATTTTAACGCCTGTTTGCTCTTTATCATCTAATGAAACATAAACCTGCTCCGCAATTAAACGGTACGCTTGCTCACGAGGTAGCTTTCCTGCACCTAACCATTCAACTCTTACCTTTTGTGTAGAGCGCGCAGGAATAATTGTCTGTGGAGGATAAATCATAAAATCTTTATCCGCAGGGTGCCTAATCTCTTTATTATTTACTTGTTGACGCGTTGTAACACTAAATTGAACAGCTATAGGTTGATTGCTTTCATTTGTCACTTTAAAGGATTGCTTTGCGCCCCCACCTGATGGCTTTAATACCACCGATAGAGGATTCATCTGCAACGCATTTGCTTGCAGACTAAATAGTGAGACGAGCAATACAAAGATAAAAGAGATTTGTTTCATTCTAATTTGAAATTTATTATTCATTTTATTCATCCATTTTTTAACATTATTTTTATTATCTGAAACTTGGGACTTAATTATTCTTTTTAAGTTCAAAGATCAGCATATTAAGCAGTAGAACTTTTCTCCTAGACTACTCCAAGCCGACTCTACCCTGTGTCTAGCTTATCTTCAGATACTACCCTGTGTAATATTTACACAAACTTAACAAAACTTATCTCTATGTATTTTATCTTCAAATGTAGATTTAATTTGTCACCCCCCCTGTTTTTGCCACTTTTGTAAATGAATAGTTAAGAAGTTCCTATCTAGAATCCTTAAAACTTATCTTTGGAAACTACAAAAGCATCAAAAATAGGGGGGGTGACAAATAAAGCTGTATTTAAGCCATTTTCTTTAATAATTAGTCTATAAATAGAGTATGAATAATAGGAATACTCTTATGAATCCTAGATCAGTCACATCTATTACAGCAGCAAAAAAGATTGTAGAAGAGCGCAAGCTATCACATATCAAAGTCGGTCTTATCGATATCGATGGCATTATGCGTGGCAAGTATATGAGCAAGGAGAAGTTTTTTTCATCACTTGATCATGGCTTTGCTTTTTGCGATGTTGTTTTGGGTTGGGATTCTAATGATGACGTCTATGACAATACCACCTACACGGGTTGGCACACTGGCTATCCTGATGCGCCAGCTCGTATTATTCCTGAAAGCTGTCGTGAATTACCGTTTGAAGAAAATGGACTGTTTTTCCTCTGCGAATTCACTCCCCCAGCTGATGTGCTTTGCCCTCGTCAGCTTTTACAACGCATCTTAGCAAAAGCCGATGCAATGGGTTTTAAAGCTTTTGGTTCTTTAGAGTATGAGTTTTTCGTATTTAAAGAATCCCCTGAATCCATACGTGAAAAAAACTATATTGGGCTTGAACCACTTGCCCCTGATGCGTTCGGCTATTCGATCATTCGTAACACCGTTGAAGCCGAGGTTTACCAAGAAATAATCAAAGTTTCTGAAGCAATGGACTTTCCTATCGAGGGGCTACATGAAGAATCTGGACCTGGTGTAATTGAAGGAGCAATCACTGTTGACGAGGCTGGCTCTGCTGCTGACAAAGCAGCATTTTTTAAAACCTTTATTAAAATAGCGATGCAACGCATGGGTTATATGGCTACATTCATGGCAAAGTGGTCACCTGACTGGCCAGGGCAAAGCGGACATTTACACCTATCACTACAAAATAAAGATGGTTCTTCCGCTTTTTATGATGAAGCTCAGAAACATAATATGTCAGATACTATGCGCCACTTTCTAGCAGGGCAACAAAAGCTTATGCCCGAAGTTTTGGCAATGGTTGCGCCAACGATTAACTCTTATTCGCGAATGGTTCCAGGCTCTTGGGCGCCGACTGATGCCAGTTGGGGGTATGAGAACCGCACCTGTGCATTACGTGTAATTGGCGGTAACCCTAAATCACAACGAGTTGAATATCGTATCGGTGCCGCTGATGGCAATCCTTATCTTGTAATGGCAGCGGCACTTGCTTCTGGTTTATATGGCATTGAGAATAAGTTAGAGCCAGAAGAGATGGTAACAGGCAATGCCTATGATATGGACTTCCCTAAAAATCTTCGTCTCCCATGTACTTTATGGGATTCGGCACGTCGTTTTAAAGAATCTAAAATTACCCATGAATTATTTGGTAATGATTTTGTAACCCACTTTGCAGCTACTCGGGAGTGGGAAGAACGACAATATAGGAAACATGTATCTGATTGGGAGTTAAAAAGATACTTTGAGATTATTTAGCGAGCTTACCATTTCAAGTATTTTCTTGAAATGGATAACTCGATTATGTCGCTGTTTTTTAGCGACGTGGCGAGCTTACCATTTCAAGTGTTTTCTTGAAATGGATAACTCGACAGCTATCGCTTAATGATTGAGTAATCCATTTTAAAAACAAAATGGTAAGCTCAATTATATAGCCACTTTTTAACAACGAGTGAGACCAAGTTAGCCATCAATAAGCTAAATTTGTCACCCCCCCTCTTTTTACTACTTTTGTATTTACAGAATAAGTTAGGAACAAATTAATGAAAAAAATCCAACAAACCAAATCACCTATAGATAACAGCATTTATGTAGAGCGAAGCTACGCATCTCCAGACGATGCCACACTGATTATCACTAAAGCAAAAGAAGCGCATAGAACTTGGAACAAACTATCAGTTGATAAACGGGCAAGTTATTGTAATAAAGCCGTAGATAGTTTTATAAAGAACAAACATGCAATCGCAGAGGAAATCACCCGACAAATGGGTCGCCCAATACGCTACTCAGCGGGTGAAGTAGCCGGCTTTGAAGAGCGCGCACGCACGATGATTTCACTCGCAAAAGATAAATTGGCAGATACTATAATTGGTGAAAAAGAAGGCTATGAGCGTTTTATTCACCGCGAATCCTTGGGTGTCGTTTTTACTATTGCACCTTGGAATTATCCTTATCTAACTGCCGTAAATTCGATTATTCCTGCGCTTATGGCAGGTAATACGGTTATCTTAAAGCACTCTGCTCAAACACCTTTATGTGCAGAAAGATTAGCGGATGCTTTTAATGAAGCTGGCTTACCAGAGGGAGTTTTTCAAATATTACACGCCACACACGATACTGTTGCAGGCATGATTAAAAATCCTAACATTAATTATATTGCTTTCACTGGCTCTGTTGCAGGTGGCAAAGCTATCGAAGCATCAGCCTCAGGATTATTTAAAGGGGTAGGCTTAGAGCTTGGAGGTAAAGATCCTGCCTATGTTCGTGCTGATGCAGATATTCCTTTTAGTGTTGAGAACCTAGTCGATGGTGTTTATTTTAATTCGGGTCAATCTTGCTGTGGTGTTGAGCGTATCTATGTTCATAAGGATATATTTGAGCCTTTTGTAGATGGCTTTAAAAAGCTAGTAGAACAATATGTTCTTGGTGACCCTCTAGATGAGGCAACCACACTTGGGCCTATGGTAAAAAGTAGTGCCGCTTTTTTTGTGCGTGAACAAATAAAAGATGCTATTGGCGATGGCGCTACAGCTTTAATTGATACCAGTAAGTTTACGGCTGATGTTGGAGATTCACCTTATCTTGCGCCACAAGTGCTAATCAATGTAAACCACTCCATGCGCATAATGACTCAAGAAAGTTTTGGTCCTGTGGTTGGCATCCAAGCCGTGGAGAGTGATGAAGAAGCACTGCACTTAATGAATGACAGTGAATACGGTTTAACTGCCTCTATTTGGACAAAAGATAAAGACAAAGCTTTAGATCTTGCCGTTGATTTAGAAACGGGTACCTGCTTTATGAATCGCTGTGATTATCTTGACCCTGAGCTTGCTTGGGTTGGGGTTAAAAACTCTGGACGCGGTTGTACTTTGTCTAGCATGGGCTATGAATCTCTAACCCGCCCTAAATCTTTTCATTTACGAACTAAAATATGAGAACCTATAAATGAATATAGAAAACCTAGAAGGTAACTGGAATTATCCAACTGCCATTCGTTTTGGCTGTGGAAGAATTAGCGAACTAGTAGAAGCTTGTAATGAGTTAGGTATAACTAAACCCCTTTTAATAACTGATCAGGGAATAGCTAAGCTTCCTATTGTTACACAAGCGGTTGATAACTGTAAAAACTCCGGTATGAGCTGTGAAGTATTTAGTGATATTCAAGCAAATCCAATCGGAAAAAATATAGATGATGGAGTAATTGCCTACAAAAAAGGTTCGCACAATGGTGTCATTGCCTTTGGTGGTGGCAGTGCCCTTGATGTTGCAAAAGCCGTTGCATTAATGGTTGGGCAAAATCGTCCTTTATGGGATTTTGAAGATAAAGAAGACTGGTCCACTCGCGTAAATGTTGCGGGCATGGCGCCAGTGGTTGCCGTGCCAACTACATCTGGTACAGGTTCTGAAGTGGGGCGTGCCTCGGTAATTACTGATGAAAGCAATCATACAAAAAAAATTATCTTCCACCCTAATATGCTCCCTGCAAAGGTTATTTGTGACCCCGAACTAACGATAGGACTACCCCAAAATATAACTGCTTGGGTAGGTATGGATGCTCTTTCACATAATATGGAAGCTTACTTTTCACCGTTTTACCACCCAATGGCAGAGGGTATTGCGCTAAAAGGTATGCAACTGGTAAAAGACTTTTTGCCAGATGCAGTTAGTAATGGCGCTGATTTAATAGCTCGTTCGCAAATGATGATTGCTTCTACTATGGGCGCAACAGCTTTTCAAAAAGGCTTAGGCGCAATGCACAGTTTAAGCCACCCTTGTGGCGCAGTGCTCAATACCCAACACGGATTAACCAACGCTGTAGTCATGCCATACGTACTTGAACGCAACCGAGAAGCGATTACTAATAAAGCAACTGACCTTGCCCGTTTCTTAAATCTACCATATCCATCTTTAGATACTTTGATAAAATGGGTATTAGAGTTACGTGAGCAAATTAAAATTCCGCATACACTGGCTGAAATTGGGGTTGATGATGCGCATATTGAAACACTATCCAAAATGGCTGCTGTAGATCCAACCGTGGGTGGCAACCCTGTTTCTCTAAGTATTGAGGATATGGCAAAGCTTTATCATAATGCAATTACTGGAAACATTTGATATCAATTGAGATGCTTTAAATGAGAATAGGTTTACTACAATGTGATCATGTCGCTGATGATTTAATCAATACGCACGGTGATTACCAAGATATGTTTTCTAATCTTTTGCAGTCACAAGATCAAGATATTGAAGTCGCTATTTATGATCTAACGGCTGATCACTTTCCCATTGATTTAAGCGCCTGTGATGCTTATATCATCACAGGCAGTCAATTTAGTGCTTATGATGATATTGATTGGATTCACAAAACAAAGCAATTAATTGTTAATTTATATCATGCAAAAGTTCCTACTATTGGTATTTGTTTTGGCCATCAACTTATCGCTGAAGCCTTGGGTGGTAAAGTTGCGAAGGCTACAGATAAAGGCTGGGGTGTTGGCCTGCAAAAATGGAATATCAAAACTAAGTATGATTGGATGGGGGATATTTCTTTAGATGATTTTTCTTTAAGAGCTAGTCATCAGGACCAGGTTGTTAAGCTACCGAATGATTCAACATTATATGCCAGTAGTGATTTTTGCCCTATTGCTGGTTTTCAAATTGGCAATCACCTTTTAGCCATGCAGGGTCACCCAGAATTCTCTAAAGAATATGCAAATGCTTTAATGGTAAAACGTCTGGATAGAATTGGTAAAAATACTGTGAAGGTTGCCCAACAATCATTAAAGAATGATGCTGATAATCATAAAGTTGGTGCTTGGATAATTAATTTTATTAAGCAAGCAAATAGCTAAATTACAAAATGACTAAAAAGAGGGGGGGTGACAAATTAGAGCTTATTTCAGCACTTTCTTGTATAAGGGTCGAGAATCACAATCTCATCATTATCAATTCGTTGCATAAGGTTTTCTCCGTGTAAATCCCACGCTAAAACACCTTCATATTGTTTATAATAGTCATATAGTTTTGCAATATCTTGTGCTAATTCAGCATTATACCTTTTCGTAACACCTGCAATAATTTTAGCTCTATCTTCTTCTGACTGCCACTCTAAATCTTTTACACAGCGATCAAAATAATCCCTATCAGCTTGATTTAAATGTTGAAGTTTTTCCATCACATAGAGAAAACGTAAATCTGTTTCATCTCCTGAATAGATTTCTTCTTGGCTGGGTCCCGAGACGATATTATCATCTTCGTCTAATATACCTACTCGCTGAATATTGGGCACTTTGCTTAAGCCTTTAGTATGAATTGCTCCACAATAATATTCTAAGCCTAGCGACCTTTTTTCTAACAAAACATGCGCATCATCATACATATATACATTGGTTAGAAATGTCATTTCGCATTCTTCACAATGTATTTGCGGATACTCACCCGCTATAAATTGTTGGGTTACTTTATTTGCATCTATTAATATACTCATTCAATATTATTCCTTGCAAAAATTTTACAAGATTCATCTGAAATTCCAGGGTAAAAATCATCAATCCATAGATGTACTTTTATGCCTAATTTTTTCATATATTTTCGCTTCGGCTTGCCATCTGTTAAATATATAGCAAGATTGGCTACCTCAATTATCTCTCTTATTTCTTGAATATTTTCTCTATCCGGCGCTCGAAGGCTACAGACAAAGGGGATATATCCTGCTTTTTGAAGTGCTTTGATGAGTTGTAAAAAGTATTCTTTATCAGCACTAATTGTGTTATCCCAATCTACCGCAATATATTTTGATTTTGACTTATCTAACAAAAGATAAATATCAATTAAAAATTCATCATAAATCTCGACCAAGTCATGCTCGTGTTCAATAAGATTAGATTTTATTATTTTATAAACTTCATCATCTGTCTTGCCACAATAATAAAATGTAAGTTTATCATCTGGATCGCGCATGTTAGTTCTTTACAGCTAAATGAATTGTATAAGATTTGCCTTGCTTTACTTTTTTGTAGTTATCAAAAATCTCTTGTAAATTGCGTTTCATATACTGTCGTAAACCATTGACTGTCACCAAGTATAACTTTCCATCATCTTTTAAATGTTGATGTGCATCATGTAACATTAAAGACATCATTTCTTTACCGACTTTTGCAGGCACATTTGAAACGATTATATCGAAACGTTTAGATGGATCTACGTGCTGAAACCCATTGCTTAAAATCGCTTTTGCATTATTGATATTATTCAGTTTTGCGTTTTTATTACTATACTCAACTGCCATAAAATCTTTATCTACAAGCAGTGTTGCACCTTTTGGTGCTAGTTTGGCAAGTGTTAAACCTATTGGGCCGTAACCACAACCTAAATCAAAACAATCATCATCTTCATTTACTTTTAGATATTTCATCAACAGCTGAGTGCCATCATCTATCTCACGGGGTGAAAATATTCCCCATGTGGTAGTAAAATCAAGTGCTTGATCACAAAGATTTGCGCTAAATTTAATATCTTGGCGATATTCATCGAGTTGTTCTTTATCTAACATTTATAAATTCTAACTCTTAAAGCTCAAAATAACGGAGCTAATTTATGGGTAGCGATGAGGTAGGTATAAACAAAGGCAGCCAAACCTAATAACCATAAAATACTTGCCATAGACTTTGATAAGCCTTGCTTAAGTGCAATTACCCCAAAAGCTACAAATAATAATAAACCTATTATTTTGGTTAAAACAAAACCATCAGCAAATGATAGCTGTTTTTCAAAAGCAATAAACACGCCTAAACCAAAGAGTGCAAGTGTTGTTATCGAAGCTATTGCTAATACTGCCCGTGAGTTTTTTAACGGTGAATCAGCTAACATCATTATTCCTCTGACTACATAAATAAGTAGTACCAGATAGGCCATACCTGAGTGTGCTTTTGTTAATGCATATATATCCATTTTTTCTCCTAGCGATTTTAACGAATAGTTTTACGTGTTGTCGTTCTGTTTTAAGCGGGTAATTTTTTAAAGATTTTGTTAGCTTCTTTTTGTGCGTCTTCTACACTTTCTGCAAGCGTACAGTAATGTCCCATTTTGCGAGCATCTCTTGCTTCCAATTTTCCATATAAATGTAATTTACTTGCTGGGCTTCTTAATAAAGCTTCCCAGTGTGGTGCTATAGATTTATCGTCACCACCCCAAATATCGCCTAATAAATTAGTCATCACGACAGGGCTTAACAATTTGCTATCACCAAAGGGTAGATTGCAGACCATTCTCACTTGCTGTTCAAACTGCGAGGTTACACAAGCATCTACTGTATAGTGACCGCTATTGTGTGTTCTGGGTGCCATTTCATTGACGAGCAACTCACCTTTTTTAGTGACAAAAAACTCTACTGCCATTACTCCAACATAAGCTAATTTGTCTGCCATTCTAATGGCTGCTGCTTGTGCCGCGCTTGCAATGTTGTCATCGACTCTTGCGGGAACAAGCGTTTGATATAAAATTCCATCTTGATGAATATTCTCAGCAACAGGATGACAGTGTGACTCTCCGCTTTCATTTCTACCTAAAATAACTGAAATTTCACATTCTAAATCGATACGCTGTTCTAATACACAATCTACTTGATTAGTTGCCATAAAGGCGGCTTCTACATCATCTGCACTGTTAATTGTTTGCTGGCCTTTTCCATCATAGCCAAAACGCGCGGTTTTTAATATTGCGGGAAAAGTGATTTCTTTAACTGCTTTTGCAATATCTGATTTTGTGGTAATAACGCCGTAGGGCACAGGTAATAAACCACATGAAAGAATAAACTCTTTTTCGATGATACGATCTTGTGCTTTTTCTAGTGCATCTGCTGGTGGGAATACTGGACACTCATTACTTAATTTACGCAGTACATCTGCTGGTATATTCTCAAACTCTGTAGTGATTACATCGCAAGCTTTGCCTAGTTGCTCTAAGGCATTCTCATCATCATAGTCGGCGATTATATGCTTATCGGAAACTTGTCCTGCTGGGCTTGTTGGATCAGGTTCTACAACAATGACTTTGTACCCTAATGAACGCGCCGACATTGCAAACAAGCGTCCTAATTGTCCGCCTCCGAGCATTCCTAATGTTGAACCTGGTAATAACATTCTTCTACCGCTTGTTTTGTTGATTATTCTGGTGGAAGCGACATATTCATCGCTGTTTGTCTTTGTGTTTCACGAAATTCTTCTAATTTTTTGGCTAACTCATCATCACTATTTGCTAGTGCAGATATTGCAAATAATGCAGCATTGATTGCACCTGCCTCACCAATTGCAAATGTTGCTACAGGGATACCTGCAGGCATTTGAACTATAGAATGTAAAGAATCAACTCCTTTTAAATAACGCGATGGTACAGGAACACCTAAAATAGGGATCAATGTTTTTGAAGCTAGCATACCGGGTAAATGTGCCGCACCTCCTGCACCTGCAATAATCGCTTTTAATCCACGCTCTTTTGCTATGCTTGCATATTCAAATAATAAATCCGGCGTGCGGTGTGCGGAAACAACTTTGTATTCGTGTGGAATACCAAAAGCTTCGAGTTGTTCAACGGCTTTTGACATGATATGCCAATCGCTGTTGCTTCCCATTACTACACCAATAATTGGTTTTGGCATCTTGTGTTTCCTTAAATCCTAAAAAGCCGCGCATTATAGCGTGAAATGGGTCATTTCACTAATAGGGAGTTTTTAGTCTTATTATTCTTTTAAATTTGTCACCCCCCTCTTTTTGCTACTTTTGTAATTAATTAGCATACAAAGAACATATAAATATTACAAAAGTAGTAAAAAGAGGGGGGGTGACAAAACTAATGATCTAAAAGGTTATTTTTTCTACAATGGCACGTATCCCTGGGCTAGTTTCTAGCATCACCCTAATAGGTGGGCCAACATAACGATTAAAGTTATCTTCAAACAGTTGATCATAATTACCCACTTGGGCTAAATCACCAGCAGGTTGATTAAGTATAATTTTTCTACCACCTTTATTATCTATTACAAAGATTCTGAAAAACTCAGCTGTTGATCGGCCTGTGTTTTCTAAGCGCCATAACATTGAGAACTTATTTTGTGCGCCACGTCGTAATGTAATAGGGGGTGATGTTGCTGTATTGCCTAGCAACTTCCAACCATTTAACCCAGCACCACTAAATGCTCCACCGCGATTGATAGCTCTTGGTGCTGCAACTATTGGCGCTCTTGCTACTGGCGCTTGTTGTGGTCTTGGAGCTGGTGCTATCGTTTGTAGCGGAGGTGGTACATATGCTTTTCGACGTGGTGGAACATAAGTAGATGGACTACCTAAATATTCCATAAGTGCTTCGTATTTTGGTGTCGTTGGTTGTTCTAGATAATCTAGCATCCCAAAAAAATTCTTTGGCTCGGGTTGCCCTATACCGTAAAAATGAAGCATTAATCCACCTCCACCCTGTGCCCATGTATTTAGATATAGTTGATAAGCTTGCTTCATTCTTGGATCTTTTTGTACACTCATAAATAAATTAAGCACAGCAGGATCTTTTACCGTATGTGGGGGATCGTAGCGGATTAAATGTTGGCCTCCTTCATAAGCAACCATTTCAATACCATATTTATCCGCTAACTTTTTATTTGCATAGAGTTGATCTCGCAGGCGCATCATCGCACCACCTTCGGGCCCATTTTTTAACATTCCACCATGCAGTATTTCTTGAAATAAACGCGATTTTCCCCCATCTGCATTTCTTGTCCAGCTTTTAACGGTTTCTCTATTCTCTTTTCGTGCAATATAATCTCCGAAATAGGGGCCGATACCGTAAGCATCGATATGACGACCACAACCTTTTGCTTCTTTCCAAAGTGGGCAATCAAGTATTTCTTTCCCCACCCAAGGTACTGAATTAAGTGAGCCCAATACACATTTTACGCGGTTACGTTGTCCTCCAAATTCTTTTTTAAAGATATTACACATTTCAACACTGCGTTTTGCATACCAATTTGCTGACAATAAAACGCGGCGTTTGCCAGCTGGTACTTTAGGATAGGGGAATTTCCAGAGTGAATCTGCTTTGCGTGCTGCATACGTTGCCGCTGGGAAAATACTATTCCAAACTTCATTTGAATATTCCACATAGACTTTCTGATCTTTACGCAAACGATTTTTCACCATGCGTGCATATTTTTGTATGTAATCATCATTGGCTTTATAGGGGATGCTCAACCAAGGTGTAGCATTTATTGCATTGGCTAAATCAACCATACGTTCTGCCGGTACACCATTATCACCTGTGTAAAAAGCTGTGCCTATGGTTGCGCGTTGATTCCAATTTTCAGCCACATTTGCTCTTGTGTTAGTCCAAGGCATAAAACGTATTGCTTGTAGTTCACGGATACGTGCAAGGTAGGCGGGATTAAATACCTGACGTCTATAGTTTGACTCATTCTTTTTTGGGATAATACGAATATTACGGATGTAATTTCCATTTCTTCTCGGATCTGTTCTGGTAATTTGTAATCTTAAGTTTCGCTTTGGTGATAATAAATCAAACTCAATATGACCAGGTGTTTGATAACCCATACGCAAATCACCTGTTATCTTCATCGTGCCTTCACCATCATAAAGCACTACATATCTTCCTGTTGGAAAATGATCGGATAAACGCCAAGTGCTAGTAACACTTGTAAAAATTGGCTGTTCTTGAGGGGAGGGGAGAGCCCTTACCCAGCCATTTCCATCGACTTGTAAAATATCTTGCTCACGCGTATTAAGTGCTGTTTTACGCGTACAGCCTGGATCTATTGCTTGACCCGCTTTCCAATCAAACTCACAGGATGTAAACCAACCACGAGAAATTTTAAATATATCTGTGAAGGGAATTGATGTGCTTAACTTTCCTAAATCACCCACATTTATACCGAGCTTTGGATTTTGGCTGTAGCGTGCACTTGTAGTTTGAGTAAACGTAAGTGTTAACAGCACTAACGCTATCATCTTTAAGATTGATCGAACCTGCATTTATTTCTCCTTTTAACCAGCCTTAAAGACCAGTAATCACATTACTGTGATCTATCCATTTTATGTTCTTAAATTTTCTTCTAGATTAACTTTTATAATAAACACTATCAAATATCTATATATATCATAAATATTGTATATTTTGTCACCCCCCCTGTTTTTTGCCATTTTATATTATTATCAATATTTTAATACATTATAAGCGTCTCGATAATCAACAAAATATAAGATATTTTTTGCCTCTACTTCTTTTACTTCCTTTCTAAATACTTATCTGCAAGGTATATAAGTATTAAGACAGGCACACCCATCAGCGCTGTAGCAATAAAGAAGTTTGAATATCCCATGCTATCAACCATGGTGCCTGAATATCCACCTAAAATCTTAGGTAATAACGTCATTAAGGAGCTGAATATTGCATACTGAACTGCCGTAAATGAGATATTGGTCAGGCTGGATAAAAAAGCAATAAACGCCGCACTAGCAAGGCCTGCTGAAATATTATCTGCCGATATTACTAAATAGAGCAATGGCATACTATGCCCTTGTTGTGCTAACCACATAAATAGGATATTTGTAGTAGCTGAAAGTAATGCTCCTAAAAATAGTATTCGCATTACTCCAAACCGAACAGATAATAATCCACCCAAAAACCCACCAGCTATTGTCATAAATAAACCAAAGGTTTTAACTACACTCGCTATTTCTATTTTTGAATATCCTAAGTCTTGATAAAATACATTTGAGATTACGCCTAGTACAATGTCTGAAATTCGGTATAAGCCAATTAAAGCCAATAACAACCATGCCAATGAAATACCGTAGCGACCAAAGAAATCTTTTACTGGCTCTACATACGTTGATGTCACCATTTTTTTATTGACTATGCCCAGCTTTGTTAAAAATAACGCCAAAATTGCAGCAACTCCGATTGCCAACATTAAACGTAAAAACTGTACAATAAATCCGGCGAGATATTTATTTGAAAATATATCTGTTAAATATTTTTTAATTTCTTTTGCAGCATCAATACTTATATAAAAAGTCGCTACGAAACCTGCTACAGAAACAATAAAGAGTAATAAAAAACGCAGATAATCCCCACTTGAGTAGATTGATTCATCTGGTTTTTGTACCTTTGGTTCCTTTATTACTAGTGTTGTAACTATTCCTATCAACATAACTGCGGCCATCAGCATATAACTCATTTGCCATGCTTGATAATTATAAGAGCCTTTCTCTGAACCGAAAATACTTGCAAGAAATAAAGCACCCGCACCTGCTACCAACATACCAATACGATAGCCTGCAATATAGGTTGATGACATTAATGCTTGTAAATCAGCATCAGCAGATTCTATTCGATAAGCATCTATTACTACATCTTGAGTAGCCGATGAAAAACCTAACATTACAGCCGCAATAGCCATAAAAGTTAAGCTACCTTCTACTGTGGGGTTAATTTGAGCCATCCAAAAAATAGCACTTATTATTGCTATTTGTGAAAACAACATCCAACTGCGTCTTCGTCCCAACATTGCTGTTAAAAAAGGTAGTGGTAATTTATCAACTAAGGGTGCCCAAACAAATTTAAAAGAATAACCCAAGGCTGCCCAGCTAAAGAACGTAACCGCAGAACGTTCAACTCCTGCTTCGCGTAGCCACAAACTAAGCGAAGAGAATATTAAAAGAATTGGGATACCTGCAGAAAACCCTAAAAAAAGCATTGTTATGACATGAGGATGTAGAAAAGATTGAATAGTTTCACCCCAACCTCTTTTATCTTCTACTACCTGATATATAGCCATAACTTCCCTTTTATCTAATATTTAATCTTCTTTTATTTGATAATCATAATCGATAATTAAAGGTGCATGATCAGAAAACTTCTCATTTTTATAAATTTCCGTCTTCTGTACTTTCCCTTTTAGGCTTGGTGATAACACATGATAATCAATTCTCCATCCTGTATTATTCGCATAGGCTTGCCCACGATTTGACCACCATGTATAAGCATGTTCTTCTTGTTCTAATTCTCTAAAAGCATCGATGAATTTATAATCATCAAACAATACATCAAGCCATGCACGTTCTTCGGGTAAAAATCCTGAATTTTTCTTATTACCTTTCCAGTTCTTTATATCTTCATTCTTATGAGCAATATTCCAATCACCACAAATAATATAATCTCTTCCCGAATCAAGCATTTGTTCTATTAAAAAATTATTTTTAGGAGCTGTTGTATTAGTTGATCCACCCATTAAGGATTTAATATCAACATTTTGCATTGTTTCGTGATGTTTAGTATTTTCTAATGGTAAAAAATAATCCATACAACGATATTTAGTCTGTTGACGTTCTTCTTTTGCTGAACCTGATGGCATATATAATGAAACCACACTCAGGTTGCCAAAACGTGCTTCTATATAACGACCTTCACAATCAAACTCTTCGTTACCCATCCCGACAATCACTTCATCAGGTTCTGTTTTACAGTAAAGTGCTACACCACTGTAACCTTTTTTAATCGCATCGTGATAATAAGCGTGGTTTGGGTGAAACATTGGATCTTCGAGTTGATGAACTTGAGCTTTAGTTTCTTGAATACAAACAACATCAGCATCTTGCTTTTCTAACCACTCAAAAAAACCTTTCTTACCTGCTGATCGAATGCCGTTAGTGTTTGCTGTTATTATTCGCATAAATCGATATAAATCCTTTTAAATCAATGTGTTGTCTATTTGTAAGTTTTGTTTTTTAATATTAGAGTTGTTCTGGGTGCTTCTAACAGTTGTCAGTACAAGGTGGGAAAAGAGAGCTTATAAATGTAAGTTATCTTTTACCAACGAAGTAGTGTCAGGTGTTAGGAGTATTCAGCACAATGAGAACTTACTTAAACGTCTAGGTTTGCTACGTTCAGTGCGTTTTTCTCAATGAAGTCACGCCTAGGCTCTACAACATCTCCCATCAACGTAGTAAATATTTCATCGGCCTGATACGCATCTTCAATTTTCACTTGTAACATTCTTCGAGTTTCGGGGTCCATTGTTGTATCCCAAAGCTGGTCTGGATTCATTTCACCCAAACCTTTATAACGCTGGATATTTAGGCCTCGTTGACCTTCTTTCATCAACCACGCCATGAGGTTATCAAAACGTGATACATATTCACGACGTTCACTACGCTCAATATAACTGTCTTTTGTAAGTAAACCATCTAATGTTTGATTTAACTTAATGAGGTGTTTAATTTCTTGGCTATTAAAGAAATCTTTACTTAAGAAGAAATCACTATCAACACCGTGCATTAACCGAGTAACACGAATTGTCCAATCATCACCCTCTAACTTTTGCGCACTAATTTTATAATTTCGAGTACCATTGAATTTATCATTCATCGCTACTGCGGATACTTCTAACCATTTTTCTGCAGTAGAAAAATCAATATCGGCTGAACCCGCAGTATTAAATAACATGGCTTCTAGTATTTCTGTATCAAATCTTCTTGAAAGGCGCTTAATAATAGCCTCTATTAAAACGTATTCTTTTGCCAATTTTTCAAGTGGCTCACCTTTGATAGCAGGTGCTGATTCATCCACATGAAGTTCTGCTCCATCTATTGCAAGCTGTAGTAAGTTTGCATTTAACTCCTCATCGTCCTTCACATATTGCTCTTGTTTACCTTTCTTTATTTTATAAAGTGGTGGCTGAGCTATATAGATATGGCCTCGTTCTACCAATTCTTTCATTTGACGATAGAAAAAGGTCAGCAAGAGTGTTCGGATGTGAGAACCATCCACATCAGCATCCGTCATAATAATTATACGGTGATAACGTAACTTATCAGGATCAAATTCATCTTTACCGATACCACAACCTAAAGCAGTAATAAGTGTACCAACCTCTTGAGACTGCAACATCTTATCAAAGCGTGCTTTTTCTACGTTTAAAATTTTACCTTTTAATGGGAGTATAGCTTGTGTGCGTCTATCTCTACCTTGCTTGGCAGAACCTCCAGCTGAATCACCCTCCACTAGGTATATTTCACTAAGTGCTGGATCTTTCTCTTGGCAGTCTGCTAATTTACCAGGCAAACCTGCAATATCTAATGCACCTTTACGACGTGTCATTTCACGCGCGCGTTTAGCTGCTTCCCTTGCTCTTCCAGCATCGACCATTTTGTTACAAATAATTTTAGCTTCTAAGGGATTTTCCATCAAGAAATCACCCAATGCTTCACCCATTGCGGATTCAACAATGCCTTTCACTTCTGATGATACTAATTTATCTTTTGTTTGTGATGAAAATTTTGGATCAGGAACTTTAACTGATAATACAGCTGTTAAACCTTCTCGTGCATCATCACCTGTTAATGAAACTTTGTCATTTTTCTTATTTTTTAATAGACCCTCACGATCAATATATTGATTTAAAGTACGTGTCAATGCTGTTCTAAAACCTGATAAATGCGCACCTCCATCTCGTTGAGGAATATTATTTGTAAAACAAAATATATTTTCCTGGTAAGAATCATTCCATTGTAATGATATCTCAACGCCAACATCATCTTTTATTTCATCAAAACTAATCACATTTTCATGTATAGGTGTTTTATTTCTATTTAAATGAGACACAAAAGCAGATATACCACCTTCATATTCAAAAACAATATCTTCTCCTTCTCCACGTTCATCTATTAAATGAATGCGAACACCAGAATTTAAGAAAGATAGTTCACGGAGACGTTTTGCTAAAATATCAAAACTATATTCATGAATAGTAAAAATTTCCTTACTAGGTAAGAAGCGTACAGTGGTTCCAGTTCCTTTTGTCTCACCAATGATTTCCATTTTTGAGGTGGGCTCGCCTAAAGAATAAGTTTGGCGATATATTTTTTCGTTTCGATGTATGGTTAAAGTTAATTTTTCAGACAGTGCATTAACTACTGAAACACCTACACCGTGTAATCCCCCTGAAACTTTATAAGAATTATCATCGAATTTTCCACCAGCATGAAGCACTGTCATAATTATTTCAGCAGCTGATCCACCTTCTTCATGTTCATCAACAGGAATTCCTCGTCCATCATCAGATACTGAAACGGCACCATCTGTATGTAGTTTTACGGTTATTTGACTACAATGACCGGCTAATGCCTCATCGATAGAATTATCGACAACTTCAAATACCATATGATGTAATCCACTACCATCATCAGTATCACCAATATACATTCCAGGACGCTTCCTAACAGCTTCTAAGCCTTTTAGTACCGTTATACTGGAGGAATCGTAACTTTGTTCTTCTGACATGCTTTAAGCCCGTTTAAATGATATTTTATTATACACGATAGCGCACATTGTCGCTTGTTTTCATGTTTACATAAACAACATAAAGCCTAATTATTTAATTTCTGTGAAAATACCATGTTTCACGTGAAACAACTTATTTGGTATATTACCCAAATCTAGCTTTTTAGTGGTGGTTATTATTAATTGTTGATTTAAGGTTGATAGATAATTTATTAATTTATTTTTATTATCAGAATCAAGTTCAGCAGCCAAATCATCAATAACAATAATTCCCTTTTCTTTCTTATCGTTATTAATTGTGGTGCTTTGTGCTAGTAATAAAGTAATTGCAATTAATTTTAACTGTCCACGCGATGCAGCATGAATAGCCAGTTTACCATTTAGCATGATTTTTATATCAGCTCGGTGTACACCCGATGATGTTCTTTTAATTCTAAGGTCATATTCTTCTTTTTGAGAATAAAATTGCCTTAATGATTCTTTATCTAAATTGAGATCATTTGGGAACCCATTACTAAAATACAACTCGACCATTCCATCACCTAATAACTCCTTAGAGATAATGCTCAGTTGTTTTCTTAGTTTAGCAATAGCTTCAATTCTAAAATGAGTAATACTCGGCTGTAGTTTGATTAATTCATCAGTCCATTTTGCTAATGCATATTTATGATTAAAATCTTTTAAACAAAGATTTCGTTGTCTTAATATATGTCGATAACTTTTCCATAGTTCATGAAATTCTGGGTATAAATAAAATGTGATCCAATCTATAAATGATCTTCGGCAAGAAGGCGATCCTGTAATTAATTCAATAGACTCGGGATGCATTATAGTAATAGGTAGGTGTCTGCTTAATTCAGCTTGAGAATAAATATCTTGTTTATTAATCCTAATACGAGTTTTAGAATTACTTTTCTCAATACCAATTTGAGAGTGTTTATTTTCAAAATTTAAACGTGCAGAAACTAATACAGCTGATTTGTTGTGAGAAATCACATTGCTGACGTGTGATGTTCTAAAAGATTTACCGCTAGAAAGTAAAGAAAGTGCTTCAAGTAAACTCGTTTTACCTGAAGCATTCTCACCCAAAATAATATTTAGATCTTTTGATAGAACAATATTAATGTCATCGAGTAATCTACAGTTATTAACATTTAGATTATCAATCCACATCCTAAAAGGTTCTTATTTTGTAGCTGATAGTAGGTGTAAAATTACAGTCGGATTGGCATAACAACATAACGTGTTTCAGGATCATCTTCTGAGTGTAATAATGCACTGCTATCAGGGGTGGATAATTCAAGCTTTATAATATTACCTTCTAAATGATTTACTGCTTCAAGCATATAAGTAACATTAAAACCAATTTCAAATAATTCACCTGCATAACTAATATCAATTTCTTCTTCTGCACTTTCATTTTCAGGATTATTTGAATGTAAGGTCATAACTCCTTCGTTTAACCGTAATCGGATTCCTCGAAATTTTTCATTTGAAAGAATTGCAACACGAGATAAAGTATCTCTAAACTGGTCACGATCTAATTCAATTGTGTGTGAACTATTACTAGGGATTGCTGCTTGATAATCTGGATATTTTCCATCTATAAGTTTTGAAGTGAATCGAATATTATCTTTATGAATACGAATATGATTATCACTAATTTGTAAAGTTACAGGTAAATCGCTAGAAATATCTAATAATTTTGATAACTCTAAAATTCCTTTTCTAGGAACTATAATTTTTAAATCGGTATCGGTGTTATTCGTACTTTCAGAATCAGACATAAATTCAGAAATAGCTAAACGATGACCATCTGTTGAAACGGCTAATATTTTGTTATCTTTATTTAATTCAAGCAGTAAACCGTTCAAATAGTAACGCACATCTTGATTGGCCATAGAAAAAGAAACTTTTTCTAGAAGGTGTTTTAAACTTTTCTCTGGCAAAGTTATTTCTTGTTTAATTGGAATATCATCAAGCAAAGGATATTCATCAGCAGGTAGTGTTGCTAACTCAAAACGACTACGTAAGCCTTTGATTTCAAGCTTATTATCATTTTCCCCATCAGTTTCTAATAAAATAAAACAATCTGCAGGTAAAGCTTTACAGATATCAAATAACTTTCTAGCAGGAGCAGTTATTTGCCCTGAAGACTCTGCTTGTATCTCTAAATTTGCAGACATCTCAATTTCAAGGTCTGTACCAACCAGCTGCAAATTATTTTCCGATACTTGAATTAATATATTTTCAAGTATTTTGCTGGTGTGTTTTTTTTCTACAGCACCGATTACGTGAATGAGTTGATCAAGCAAAGTTTCTTTAGATATGGTCAGTTTCATAATTATATTAATATATATATTTAAAAGATAATAGTAGTAATAAGGGCGTTGTATTTTATAGCATAACTTTTTAAAGATAATACAAAACATATAGTTAAGTTGATTATGCTCTGTGTGTCTACCTTGTTAAAGCAGTAATAATAATGTGGGCTAGTTGTGGATAAGTGTACCTTAAAAATCATCTTTTTTTTATCCACAGCTTTCACTTAAAGTTATTCATTGCTTATCAATAGTTTATTAATGTTCCTTTTTTATTGCGATATCTATAATTAAACTATTTATTTAGGTTAAATATAGGCTTATAAAACATAAAAAAATATAATTTATAAGCTAACTATCTTGTAAGTGTTCTCTCTAATATACGGTAATTTTCATCAAGAGACACATCTTCTGTTCGTAATTCTTTAATTTTTCTACAAGCATGTAAAACGGTAGTATGATCTCTATTTCCAAAAAAAGTACCAATTTCAGGTAGACTATGATTTGTAAGTTCTTTTGATAAAGTCATGGCTATTTGTCGAGGTCTTGCTATAGAACGTGTGCGTCGTTTCGAATCAAGATCTGAAGTTTTAATATTATAATGCTGGGCAACTGTCTTTTTGATATTATCCACTGTAACCATTTTATCTTGGCTTGCAAGTTGGTCACGCAAAGCTTCGTGCACGAAATCTAGTGTTATATCTGTTTTTTGATGTAGACGTAAACTAGCAATTACACGTTGTAAAGCACCCTCTAAATCCCGTACATTTGATCTAAAGCGTTTAGCGATGAAGAAGGCAGCGTCTTTAGGTATAACAAGATGATATTCTTCAACTTTTTTTGTTAATATGGCAACACGAGTTTCAAGATCAGGTGGCTCTATTTCAACAGTTAGACCCCAATTTAGGCGAGAACGTAGGCGATCATCAATACCTTCAACATCTCGAGGGTATTTATCACTGGTAAGAATAATCTGTTTTTGGCCTTCAAGTAGAGCATTGAATGTATGGAAGAATTCTTCAACTGAGCGTGTTTTACCTGCAAAAAATTGAATATCATCAATCAAAAGTGCATCGACAGTACGGTAATAATCTTTGAATTGATCGATACTATTAGTTCTGAGCGCAGTGATCATATCATTTACAAATCGTTCAGAATGTAAATATACAACATTTGCCTTAGGGTTACCTGCTCGAATTTTATTTCCAATAGCATGCATCAAATGAGTTTTACCTAATCCAACTCCACCATAAATAAATAATGGGTTGTAGGATTGACCTGGATTTTCTCCAACTTGTTTTGATGAGGCTACGGCTAATTGATTTGATTTACCTTGAACAAAATTTTCGAAAGTCATTGAAGTATTTAAGTTATTAGAAAATGACTTTTTTGCAACAGTAGCCGTTGATGTTTGAGTAGGTTTAGGAGAAATACTACCACCATTGAAAGCAGTTGTTGTACTTTCTGGCACAGAATTAAATTCTTCAGGGGTATCCATCATAGGGGTAGCACCATTTACACTACCAGCGCCTATTTGAAGAATTACCTGGACATCCTCACTACCAGAAATGGTTTTAAGTTTAGACTTAATAAGATCAAGATGATGATCATTAACATGTTGATAAACAAAAGTATTTGGAGCCAGTAAAACTAAGATTTTGTCATGTTGAGTACCATGTAATGTCCTTAGCCAAGTGTTTATTTCTTGGTCGGATAATTCAGTTTCTAGTTTGTTCAGGCATTGTTGCCAGAGCATAACTTGACTCCTTTAAGAAGATTAAGTAGAGAAAATTTCGTTTCTAATAGTTATTTGTAAAAACGTCTAACTTCGTAGAGAACAAATTTTTTTTATAAATAAGTTAGCATTATCACAAAGTACACAATGCTAAAACTGATTAATCAGAGTATGGATATATACTGTTGGGGGACAGTTAATAACCTACCGTGAATATTTATAGTGAGTTTACAAAGTAAGTACAAATAGCAGAAACAATGAAAGTTAGAAAAAATCAGTGTTGACGCATGAATATTACTCCTTCTTATAAGTTATCCACAAGTGGTTTTTGGTTCATTTTGATAGAAAAATAAATTGACTTTAGAAGTAATATAGCGTATTTTTTCCGACCTTTTTGTTTATAATCATTTTTACAATTAAGTATTTAGTTTGCTATTTTAAGGTATTGAATATAGTTGCTTAAGAATATATTGTAGAATACGGTTCAAACACTACTAACTTTTAAGATTTACGACAGGTTTCGTCATGAAAAGAACATTCCAACCAAGTAATTTAAAGCGTAAACGTACACATGGTTTTCGCGCACGTATGAGCACTGTAGGTGGTCGCAAAGTATTAAAGTCTCGTCGTGCAAAAGGTCGTGCTTCTCTATCTGTTTAAGTAAATAGATAGAAAAAGTAGCTCCAAAAAGATAGTACTACTCACTTTTAGTATGATAAATACATATGAAAAAAATTCAAAATGTAAATATCATGATGAAAGTAGATTTAATTTCACGCGTGAACTAAAGCTACTAACAGAAGAAAACTATCGAAGCGTATTTGCTAAAGCAGAGCGCTTCGGTAATAGATCATTTACAGTATTGGCGCGAGATAATGGATTAGGTTATCCTCGGTTAGGTTTCGCTATATCCAAAAAATGTGCTAAAAGAGCCGTAGATAGAAACCGAATAAAGCGTCATTTTCGTGAAAGCTTTCGCCTAAACCAACATAAATTACCCTCTGTAGATATCATTGCAATGTGCAAACCTAGTGCACTAGTCTTAGAAAATGCTGATATTCGTCTTCAAATAGATACACAGTGGCGCTTTATGCGAAAAAAATTCGAGGTTTCCGCCTCAGATTAGGATAAGCTCCGTCTAATTTTCATATTTCATAAATACAGAGCCATAAAATCATGGATCAACAACGCCCTTTCCTTTACCTTACGCTTTTCTTTTTGGGTTTTCTCATTTGGTCAACGTGGCAGCAAGAACATGCGCCAAAGCCAGCAGCACCTGCAGGTCAAACTACTCAAAATAAAAATTTAAATCAAATTAACGAAAGTATTCAGGCAAACTCAGTGCCATCAGGTTCTAGCGTATCGACTGTTACTGATATGATTTCTGAAAGCCCAACAGATCAAGCTGATAAAAATACCCAAGAAATACATATTAAAACAGATGTATTAGATATATTAATTAGTACAAAGGGTGCAAGAGTTGTTCAAGCAGACTTACCAACGTATCCTGTTAGCCTTGAAGAGAAGGATAAACCTACACGTATTATTGATAAAGCTATGAAATATGCGGCTCAGTCAGGTTTAATTTATAGAGGTTCAAAGGGAGCAGATTTTGCCCCTAGCCATTACAGTAATTTTAATGCTAATAAATTGGAATATATTCTTGCTGAAGGTAAAAACACTTTAGAGGTACCTTTTACGTGGAATAATGGAAAAGGGATCTCGATTACAAAAACATTTACCTTTAACCGTGGTTCTTTTTTAGTTAAACAAACTCAAAAAATAAATAATCAAACAGCTACAACTTGGATGGGGAATGAATACTTAGAGTTAACCCATAAAGAACATAATAGATCTGGTAGTTTATTAGGTGGTGCGATCGCTTATGTTGGTCCTGCTTATTACAATAATAAATATGACAAAATTAATTTTAGTGATATTCAAGATGGTGAGCTAAAGGATTTAAGTACAGCAGAAATTAATGCACTGACAGATGATGAAAAAGCAGCACGATTAATTAAAGGTGGCTGGATAGCCATGCTTCAACATTATTTTATTAGTGCTTGGATACCAGAGCAAGACACAATAAATACATATTACACACGTTATAATAAACAAGAAGATAATTATATTATTGGTGTAAAGTCACCAGTTAAAGAAGTAAAGGCTGGTACTACAGATGAGTTTACGAGTGAGCTTTATGTAGGTCCAACTGATCAAGCAAAACTTGCAAAAATTGCTAAAGGATTAGATTTAACGGTAGATTATGGCGTCTTTGCTTTTGTATCTAAACCTATTTTTGCAGTAATGAGTTTCATTAATAGACATATCGTGAGCAATTGGGGTTGGACGATTATATTGCTAACATTATTTATTAAAATAATTTTCTTTTATCCATCGGCGATGAGTTATAAATCGATGGCTAAGATGAAAAAACTTGCTCCAAAGATAAAACAAATCAGTGAAAAATATAAAAATGACCCACAACAAAAACAAAAAGAGACGATGGCATTTTATCGAAAAGAAAAGATAAATCCTCTTGGTGGTTGTCTACCTATGCTTATTCAAATGCCCGTATTTATGGGACTGTATTGGGTAATTCAAGAAAGTGTAGAGCTTCGCCAAGCACCGTGGATACTTTGGTACAAAGATTTATCAATTATGGATCCCTACTTTATTTTACCACTTATCATGGGTGCAAGTATGTGGTTTCAGCAGAAGCTTAATCCACCCGTAATGCAAGATCCAATGCAACAGAAGATATTTATGTATCTACCTGTTGTCTTTACAGTAATGTTTTTGTTCTTCCCAGCTGGATTGGTACTTTACTGGGTTGTTAACAGTATTCTTTCTATTGCTCAGCAGTGGTTTATAAATAAAAAGATAATAGGTGATGGTTAGTTAATTAATACCAAAAGAAAATATGATTTTTAGAATAGCTGTAGGACTGATTTTAGTCGTTTTTTATAGTTTAGTTTTTACAGCAACGGTTGACTGGTTTAGTGCTTATAACAAAGCTCAAAGTTTAATCTTCGAGGGTAAAAGTATAGGTATAGTAAGAGCAAGAACAGGAATTTTCTTTATTTACCTTATGGCAATAGGAAGCGTTTATTTAATTTCTTTCACCAAAGAATGGTATAAAACGTTCATAGGTTTTTGTTTGGTATTTTCATTGTTATTTATTTTTATGGCATTTGGATAACTATTATCAACCTATAAGTATTTATCAACTATAGGTGTTCATCAAAAAATAAATTATGGGTGAAAACAATAACACTATAGATACAATCGCCGCCGTTGCCACGCCATCAGGTCGTGGTGGTGTGGGTATTATCAGAATATCTGGGCCACAAGTGCCAGAAATAGCAGAGCAAATCTTAGGCTCCCTGCCCTCCCCTTTTAAAGCATCACACCGTTTATTTAAGGATAAGTCATTAGAAACACTGGATGATGGTGTCGCCATTTATTTTCCTGCTCCAAATTCATTTACGGGTGAACACGTACTAGAGCTACAAGGACATGGCGGACATATCGTTATGGATATGTTGTTAAAGCGTTGTGTAGAATTGGGAGCAAGATTAGCAAAACCGGGTGAGTTTTCAGAGCGAGCATTTCTAAATGACAAACTAGACCTTACCCAAGCCGAAGCGATAGCCGATTTGATAGACTCAGGCTCAGAACAAGCAGCACGTTCTGCTTTGCGCTCTCTGCAAGGTGATTTCTCAGATGCGATTAATTTATTGCTAACAAAAATGATTGAGATGCGCGTGTATGTAGAAGCGGCACTGGATTTTCCTGAAGAAGAAATAGATTTTTTAGCGGATAAAAAAGTATTAGATCGTTTAAATGAAATCAAACAACAGTTATTAGAAATTACCGCAAAAGCCAAACAAGGCAGCCTATTAAGAAATGGTTTACACCTAGTTATCATTGGCAAACCCAATGCAGGTAAATCCAGTTTACTGAATGCATTGGCGGGAAATGAAACCGCTATCGTTACAGATATTGCAGGTACAACGCGCGACGTACTTCACGAGTCAATCAACCTAGATGGAATGCCACTACACTTGGTAGATACCGCAGGTTTACGAGATAGCAATGACCCTGTTGAAAAAATAGGAATCGAACGAGCATGGCAAGCGATAGAAAAAGCAGATCTTGCATTGTTGTTGTTAGACTCCCAAACATCTGATAAAGATGATTATCATCAGGAAATATTAAACAAACTTCCCCAGAGTTTGTCTGTTCTAAAAGTACATAATAAAATAGACCTAAGCGAGCAAGAAGCAGGAAAGCATAGCGACGAACTTTATATATCTGCAAAACAGCAAACAGGTATTGATGCATTAAAAACAGAACTTAAAGAACGCATGGGCTATCAACAAAATAGTGAAGATAGTTTCATTGCCCGTCGTCGTCACTTACACGCCTTAGAAAGAACCCAAGAATTTGTCGATAATGCAGAAGCGCAACTAGTGCAATTTAATGCTGGTGAATTAATGGCAGAAGAATTACGTTTAGCGCAAGATGAACTTGGGCAAATCACAGGTAGGTTTACATCTGATGATTTGCTGGGTGAAATCTTCAGTAATTTTTGTATCGGAAAATAAACAAACTTCAAATAAGAAAAATAAAACCACAAAGACGCATAGTAAAAAGAAAGCTAGATATAAACGTACAAAACACGGAAAAACAGGGGGGGTGGACCAATGCCGTTGAATTAAGCTCTAACTTCTTGATAAAAATGAGTATAATACTTCCCAAACCTAGAAAAAGAGAGATTTTTAGATATGGACACTATCAACCTTATTTAAGAATACCTATAGATACATT